>ERZ1066119.12-NODE-12-length-266301-cov-30.765852_pt1 | contig 266301 bp, 220 predicted proteins | sample MGYA00382766_ERZ1066119 | MGnify/ENA primary metagenome ERZ1066119 (study PRJEB33369, sample SAMEA5778349) | biofilm metagenome | biome: Industrial cooling water; feature: Water cooling tower basin; material: Biofilm | place: United Arab Emirates | collected...
GAGTAGTGGCTTCCGAAGCCATTGGTCGGGGGTTCGAATCCCTCCGGGCGCGCCAACTACCCCGTGCCAGGGCCCTGCCGCTGCGTGATGCCATCAGGCGCATCGCGGAGCGCCCCCTCATCGCGAATGCTCATCCGTGCGCCATCCGTGCGCTCGCGGCGAGCATGTCGCGCAGCGTCTGATCCAGGCTGTAGTCCGGCCACTCGCCGACCGCTGCGCGCAGCCGGTCGTTGTTGCCCACCAGCCTGCGGATCTCGCGGGGGCGAACGAATTCAGGATTGACGGCCACCTCCATCCGGTGTCCCGTGATGTCCTCGAGCCTGGACACGATCGCGCGCAACGTCGTTCCACGACCTGAGCAGACGTTGAGCACTCCACTCTCGAGTTCCGCCGCCTCCAGCAGTTTCGAGTAGATCGCCGAGACGCTGCGGACATCCAGGAAGTCACGCTCGACATCCAGGTCGCCCAGCTCTATGCGATGTGCGCGGGCGGCGAAGTGGTCGACGATCTTCGGAACCAGGAAATCGGACGCCTGCCCGGGCCCGGTGTAATTGAATGGCCTGGTGATGACGCACGGGAACCGATCACTGAAGACGGAGGCGACCGCCTCCATCGCCAACTTGCTGGCGGCATAGTGGTTCAACGGTGCGGGTGGCACGTCCTCGTCGATGAACTCGGATGCGGCGCTCCCATAGACATTGGCGCTACTGGCCAGAAGCACCCGCCGCGGGCGGCGAGGCAAGGCTGCCAGTGATTCGAGCAGGTTCAACGTCCCGATGGTGTTGGTCTGGTAGATGGCCGGTGCGTCGGCATGCGGGACGAAGGTGATGGCCGCAAGGTGGATGACGTAATCCGGGTTGAGCTCCCTTGCGAGTTCGCGCATCGCCATCGCGCTGGTGATGTCGGCGCTGCGTTCATCGGCCCCGGCCTGGCCGTCATTGACCAGGCCGACGACGTCGTAGCCCCGAGCGGCCAGGCTCTCGCGGACGTAGCGCCCGGTGAAACCGCGGCTGCCCGTCAGCAGGACCCGCCTAGTAGGAGCTGCCATTCGCGACCCGGCGAAGATCCGCCTCCACCATCATGCGGCAGAGTTGTTCCAGCGACGTCTGCGGCGCCCAATCCAGCTCGCGCCGGGCCTTGTCGGCATTGCCTTGCAGTCTTTCAACCTCGGCGGGTCGGTAGTAACGCGGATTCACCCTCACCAACACCTCGCCGGTCGCGGCATCGCGCCCGAGCTCGTGTTCCGCCTGGCCTTCCCATGCCAACGTCCGGCCCACCACGCCAAACGCCATCGTCACGAAACCGCGCACCGTCTCCACGCCGCCGGTGGCCAGTACGTAGTCGTCCGGGTGCCCGGCCTGCAGCATGCGCCACATCCCATCCACGTAGTCACGCGCGAATCCCCAGTCACGTTCCGCGTCGAGGTTGCCCAGCTCCAGCACGGCCGGCGTGCCCAACTGGATGCGCGCCACCGCGTCGGTGATCTTGCGCGTCACGAACTCGAGGCCGCGCAGGGGAGATTCGTGATTGAACAGGATCCCGCTGGCGCAGAACATGTCGTAGGACTCCCGGTAATTCACGGTCATCCAGTGTGCATAGAGCTTCGCAGCGCCGTACGGACTGCGCGGATAGAACGGCGTCGATTCGTCTTGCGGGACAGCCTGCACCTTGCCGAACATCTCCGACGTGCTGGCCTGGTAGAAGCGGATCGACGGGTCCACCACCCGCACTGCCTCGAGCATGTTCACTGCCCCGAGGCCGGAAATCTGGCCCGTGTTGATCGGCTGGTCGAAGGACACGCCGACGAAGCTCTGTGCCGCGAGGTTGTAGACCTCATGGGGCCGATGGCGCTGCAGCAGCCGCTGGCACGAACCCGCATCGATCAGGTCATGCTCGACCAGTTCCAGCGCAGCGTGCGTCGCAACGCCCAGTTCCCGTAGACGCCAGAAATTCACCGAGCTGGTGCGTCGATAGGTGCCGACGACGCGATATCCCTTCTCCAGCAACAGTTGCGCCAGGTACGCACCATCCTGGCCTGTAATCCCGGTGACCACTGCCGTCTTCGCGGCGGACGCATCAGGGCGTGTGTTCACTGGGGGCACCGCAGCAGTTCATCGAAGTACGCGATCGTCTTGACCAGGCCTGCTTCCAGCTGCACGCAGGGCGTCCAGTCCAACTTGGCTTGCGCAAGGCCGATGTCCGGCTGGCGCTGCAGCGGGTCGTCCGAGGGCAGCGGCCTGAATTCGATCCTGGATCGCGAGCCGGTGAGCTCGATGATCTTTTCGGCCAGGTCGCGGATGGTGAACTCACCGGGATTGCCGAGGTTGACCGGGCCGGTGAAGCCGTCTTCGGTGTCCATCAATTTGAGGAACCCGTCGATCAGGTCGTCGACGTAGCAGAACGACCGGGTCTGCTGCCCCTCGCCGAACACGGTGATGGGCAGGCCCTGCAGTGCCTGCACGATGAAGTTCGACACCACGCGGCCATCGTTGGGATGCATCCGCGGTCCGTAGGTGTTGAAGATGCGCGCCACCTTGATCACCACGCCGTGCTGCCGCTGGTAGTCGAAGAACAGGGTCTCCGCGCAGCGCTTGCCCTCGTCGTAGCAGGAGCGGATGCCGATGGGGTTCACGTTGCCCCAATAAGCCTCGGGCTGCGGATGGACCGACGGGTCGCCATACACCTCGCTGGTCGACGCCTGGAAGATGGGGCAGCGCAGGCGCTTGGCCAGGCCCAGCATGTTGATCGCACCGTGCACCGACGTCTTCGTGGTCTGTACCGGATCGTGCTGGTAATGCACGGGCGATGCCGGGCAGGCGAGGTTGTAGATCTGGTCAACCTCCAGGTACAGCGGGAACGTCACGTCGTGCCGCATGAACTCGAAGCGCGGGTTGGCGTGCAGGTGTTCGATGTTGCGCTTGGTGCCGGTAAACAGGTTGTCGGCGCACACCACCTCGCTGCCGCGTTCCAGCAGGCGATCGCACAGGTGCGAGCCGAGGAACCCCGCACCCCCGGTCACCAAAATCCGCTTCCTGGCTTCGTAGTTTCTCATCGTGCCCGCGTTGGTTTGAGTGGAGCGCGTGGCCCTTGGGTGGGCAGCATGCCTGATCGATCAGTGTCCATGCGTTCGAACGACGGCGACTGCAACCACCCCGGGTTGCCGCGGACCGTCAGTAGGCGTTGTGGTGGGCGATCACGCGCAGCGTTCGCAGCAGGATGCGCAGGTCCAGCCCGAGTGACCAGTTGTCGATGTACTCAAGGTCGAGCCTGATGCGGCCGTTGATCTTGTCGGGCGTATCGGTCTCCCCGCGGAAGCCATGCACCTGTGCCCAGCCGGTGATGCCCGGCCTGACCTTGTGGCGCAGCATGTAGCGTTCGATCAGTTTGCGCTGCTGCTCGTTCATCGCCACCGGGTGCGGCCTGGGACCGACCAGCGCCATGTCGCCGCGCAGGACGTTGAACAGTTGCGGCAATTCGTCGAGGGAGCTCGCGCGCAGGAACGCACCGAAACGGGTGACGCGTGCGTCATTGCGCGTGGCTTGCCGGAATGCAGCACCATCTTCCGTGACGGTCATCGTCCTGAACTTCCAGATGTGGAAGACCCGCCCGTTCAATCCATAGCGCGGCTGGCGGAAGATGATCGGCCCCGGCGACGAGAGCCGCACGCCGGCTGCGATCGCCAGCATCGGCAACCCGAACAGCAGCAGCAGGGCCACCGATGCCGCCACGTCGGAACTGCGCTTGAGCGCGCCAGTGACGCCAGTGCCCGGCGCATCGACCACGTTGATCAACGGAATGGTGCCCAGGCGGGCCCAGCGTGCGTGCAGCAGGTCGAACGTGCTGAAGTCGAGGGCGAAGTAGATGGACACCGTCGTATCGCTCAGCAGGCTCATGAACTGCTTGATGCGCTGCTCGGCCGCCAATGGCAGCGCGATGTAGATGATGTCGACGCCACCTGCCTGTGCGAGCTTCACCAGGTCTTCGATCTTTCCGCTGGCTTCCAGCCCGTGCTCGAGGTCCACGCGGGTGGCGTCGGGCGCGCGATCGTCGAAACAGCCGATCACCTGCAACCGCATCCAATGCGCCTGCTCGAGATTCCGGGCGATGTTGGCACCCATGCGCGTGGCACCGACGATCGCCACGCGGCGCAATCCATGCTTGCCGATCGGCATCAGCCTCCAGCGTGCGCGCACCAGCAGGCGCACGCCAACCAGGAACACGATCGCCAGTCCGCACCAGACCGCCACCACCCTCACGGGTACGACCTGGAGGCGCTGGAACAGATAGATCGCCAGCACCAGGAACAAGGTGGTGCTGCCCCAGCTGCCGACCAGCTTGCGGATCTCCGACCACAACGTGGGGATGTGTCCGGGATGGTGGTAGACACCCCAGCGTGCTGCCGCGATCGGAAAGATGAGCAAGGCGAGCAGGCCGTATACCGTCAGCTCCGGCAGCATGGGAGTCGAGAGCACTGCGCACGCCAGCGGTATGGCGGCCACGATCGCGGCTGCATCCAGGAGGCGCGTCAACCCCGCGTCTCCCGAGTCGGGCGGCCGAATGTTCCCGCCTGGCGGTCTGATCACAGCAACCCCCTACATCCTTCATCCCATGAAGGCCGCGGAAAAGGAGGCCAAGGCCGTGCGGACGCGAATCGCGCCGACGCACCACTTGACCTGCCCCTCGACAGGTCGACCGATCCCCAGGATTTTCCCCCGAACGCCACGTCTCTCGAGACCCGCGCGACTTCCCCGACGCACGTTGACGCATGGGGTCCGATGCTAGACTCCCGGACGCTCAATGTCACGTCAAGCGCCTGTCTTCGACGTGCACGCGTGCCCCGCGATCCCCGCATGCGCAGCGCTGCCTTGTGACTACATCGACCCGGCCGCAAGGTTTCCGTGCCCGCCATGAAAATAGCGATCTATCACCCGTGGATCTACGTCAAGAGCGGGCTGGAGCGGACCATCATGGAGATCAAGTCGCGCAGCCGGCACGACTGGGTCATCTACACCAGCCATTACAGTCCCGACGACACCTATCCCGAACTCAAGTCGATGGGCGTGGTCGAGCTTGCGAAGGTGTCGATCCAGCGTCGCTATGGCGCGGTCCTGCAGGCAGCGTGGCGCATCGGACGGACCAGGCTCGATCCGGGCGCGCATGACGCGTTGCTGGTCTGCTGCGACGGCCTGGGCAGCTTCATCAACTTCCGCAACAGCGACAAGCCGCTGGCCTGCCTGTGCTTCACGCCGCTGCGCGCGGTTTACGACAGCGAATACAAGAAGCGCCACGTCGCCCGATACGGCTGGATGCGCCCCTTGCTGTGGGCGTTCGAGGCCGGCTACCGGCTGATCGACAAACTCGCGTGGCGGCGGTACCAGCATGCGTTCTGCATCACCGAAACCGTCAAGAAACGGGTCACCGATGGAGGCCTGTTCCCCGCCGCGCGCATCGAGATCGCCCATGCCGGCATCAACGGCGAGCGGATCGCACCCAGCAACGTGTTCGAGCCGTTCTTCTTCCTGCCGGGCCGGATCATGTGGACCAAGAACATCGAACTGGGGATCGCCGCGTTCAAGGCCCTGCACGCGCGCGGCGGGCGCGACATCGAACTGGTGGTGGCCGGAATGGTGGATCGAAAAAGCCGGCCCTACCTGGAAAAGCTCAAGGAACTGGCCCGCGGCGCGCCGATCCGCTTCGAGACCGACCTCACCGATGCGCAGATGCAGGATTACTACCGGCGTTGCCATGCGACGCTGTTCACTGCATTCAACGAGGACCAGGGCCTGACCCCGCTCGAGGCCGGCACCTACGGAAAGCCGGTGGTGGCGGTCAACCGCGGCGGCCCGACGGAAATGATCCGTGACGGTGTTTCCGGGTACCTGGTGGAGCCCGAGCCCGAGGCCTTCGCCGACGCGATGCAGAGCCTGCTCGATCACCCCGAACGTGCGCGCCAGCTGGGGCTGGCCGGCGCGGAACGCTGCCGGCAGTTCACCTGGGAGGCTTTCGTGGAAAAGATCGATGCCTACTTCGACGCCCTGCAGGCACGCTCGGCGAGCGCACCCCTTGCACATTCGCGCTGACACCAGCGTGCAGCCATCGTCCGGATGCCAGGCTCCGAATCCGATGCTTCACCACGGCAGCGCGGGGGTCGATCAGGGCGGAGACGCATCCGGCATCGCGCAGGTCACGGTCATCATCCCGACCTTCAACCGCGCTGCCGACGTGCAGCGCGCCTTGGATGCCCTGGCCCGGCAGACATGCCCGGGCGTGCGCGTGCTCGTCGTGGACAACAGCTCCACCGACGGCACCGGGGACCAGGTCACGGCACGCATCCCGCAGTCGCACGGCCGGCTGGGCTACATCCGCCGGGAACCCAACGGCCCTGCCAGTGCCCGCAACACCGGGCTGGCTGCCGCAACGACGCCCTACGTGCTGTTCCATGACAGCGACATCGAGTTGCCGCCGGACTGGATCGCGCGTGCATTGCTGCGCATGGAGCAGGCCCCCGAGCTGGGTGCGGTTGGCGGGCACATCCTCTATGCCTTCGACGAGAATCGCGTCAACGCCTATGGCGGCGACATGGGCCTGCTCGGGTTGGCCTGGGATGTCGACGAGGGCACCGCGCTCGACCACGACAAGCCGGCGGCCAGCCGGATCTGGATCAATTGCTCGGCGATGCTCGCGAACACGGAAGCGGTCCGCCGGGCGGGCGGTTTCGACGAGACGTACTTCTACGGATACGAGGATTCGGACCTGGGATGGCGCCTGTCCCTGACCGGCCGCCCGGTAGCGGTCTTCCCGGAACTCCACGCGCGCCACCATGTCGATGCCGATCCGGGCTTCGCGCATCCGGAGATCGTTTTCCACTACTGCAAGAACCGGCTGCGCACCCTGCTGAAGAACGCAGGTGGCTGGCACCTGCCGCTCATGCTTGGCGGCTATGCGCTGTACACCCTCGCCGATCTCGCGCTGCGCGCGCCGCGCGCGCCCAAGTGGCGCGCACTGGCGTGGAACCTGTCGAACCTGCGCGAGACGCTCGCGCTTCGACGGCAGGTGCAGGCGGGTCGGATCGTCCCGGATGCCGACGTGCTGTCGCGCGGCAGCCGGCGCTGGTGGCCGCCGAGCCGGCTCGCGGGACGGCGGCGTCGGTCTGCCACGCCGGATGTACGCGCGGCCTCGCCGGCGTCCGCCGGCACCATCAGCGATGACCGGCTCTGAGCATCCCGGGCGTGCGCATCGCGATCACCAACCCGTATGCGTGGCCCCATGTGCGGCGGGGTTCCGAGCGGCTGCTGGATAACCTTGCACGCGACCTCCGCGATCGCGGCCATGCGGTCACGGTCCACGCGATGGCCCCGCAAGCCGGCATCGAAGACCGCGATGGCGTGGAGTACCGATTCATGCGCCAGCGTGGTCGACACGCCCCGCGGCAGTTCAACCAGTTGCACCTGTTCGCGATGCGTCTGCAGGCGGCGCTCGCAGCCAGCGATGCGCAGGTCGTCTTCTGCCTGAACTACTTCGACGCCTACGCGGCGCTGCGGGCGCGGGCACGTTTCGGCAAGAGCTATCGAGTGGTCTTCATGTCGGTGGGGATCCCCACCCGGGCGTATTTCCGGGCAGTCCCGCTCGATGCGTGGTTCATGCGCACGGTGCTGCGCCACGCCGATGCGTTGCTGGTCCTGAGCACGTTCGCCCGTGACTGCCTGCAGCGGGACTGGCATGCGGACGCGGACGTGCTGCCGCCACCGGTCGAAACGGCCCGCTTCGCAGCCGGCCCGGATGCGGCCAGCTCGCCGGCACCGCAGCGGCCATGCCTGCTGTTCGTCGGCGACGTCGACGAGGCGCGCAAGGGGGCCGCGCTGCTGTGCCGTGCGTTCGCGCGGATCCGGCAGGCATACCCGGATGCGATCCTGGTCTTCGCCGGCCGGGTGAGCGACGCGAGGCGTGTGGCCTTGCTCGCCATGGCCGGCGATGCAGCGACGCAGGCGGCCATCACCTTCAACGGACTGGGACAACTCGATGAGCTGCCTGCACTGTTCCGATCCGCTTCGGTGACCGTGTTGCCCTCGGTGTGGGAAGCGTTCGGACTGGTGCTGGTGGAATCGCTGGCGGCCGGCACGCCGGTCGTTGGCGCGCGGCACGGCGGCATCCCGGACATCATCGACAACGACCTGGTGGGCGAGTGCTTCGACCCGGCGCCCTTCGACCGGGAATCCCACAACGTCGATGGGCTGGTCGCCGCACTGCTCTCGGTCCTGGCGCGCGGGAAATGCGCGAGCGTCCGCGCGGCATGCCGCGCACGCGCCGACGATTTCAGCTGGGCCCGTCTCGGCGACAGCTATGAGCGGCGCCTGCTCGCCTTGGTCGCGCGAACGCCGGGCAGCACGCCATGAACGGCGCGAGCCCGCCGATGATCAGCGTGATCATCCCCACGCATGGCCGCCAGCACCTGCTTGCACGCCTGCTGGGTTCGCTCGCACGGCAGACACTCGACCCTGCGCGGTTCGAGGTGATCATCGTGCACAACCACACCCCCGACGGCACCGAGGAGATGGCGACGCGGTGGTGCGCCGGCCAGCCGTTCGATGCCGTCTACTTCAGGAAGAATTACCCGGGCCCCACCCGATCGCGGCAGTTCGGGGCATCCGTCGCGCGAGGCGAGTTCCTGGCCTTCATCGACGATGACTGCATGGCCACGCCGGGATGGCTTGCTGCCGGACTGGGCGCATTCGAGCAGCCAGCCGCTCCGGGGACCAGTCCCGTGGGGTTGGTCCAGGGCCCGACCTTGCCGATGCCGGACCAGCCGCAACGCTTCCCCTGCAAGACCGTCAACGTGTGCGGACCGACGATCTTCTTCGAGACCTGCAACATCTTCTACCGCCGCGAGGCATTCGATTCGGTCGGCGGGTTCTCCGCCGATTTCCTCGACCTGTTCTACGGCGAGGATTCCGACCTGGGCTGGAAGGTCACGCAGGGCGGCTACCGGAGCGCGTTCGCGGCCGATGCACTCGTCCACCACGAAGTGTTCCGGGTGAGCTTCCGGAAGTGGCTTGCCGAGCCGCTGTACTTCCGCAACCTGCCCCGGCTGGTCCGCAAGCACCCCGGCCTGCGCCGGCACATGTTCGTGCGTTACTTCCTGACCCGGGAGACGTTCCTGTTCAATCTCGCGTTGCTGTCGCTGCCGCTGGTGGCCGCCGGGCGTCCGCTGCCCGCCGTGCTGCTCGTCGCGCCGTACGTGGCTGCGCGGTTCCTGAGCGGTGGCCACGTCGGTGGCGTGCCGCAACGACTCGCACGCGTCGTCCTGGGCGTGCCGCGGAGTTTCTGCACGTGGTACGCGCTGGTCTCGGGCTCCATCCGCGCGCGTTGCGTGCTGCTGTGACCTGCGCCCGGCCCCTGCGCATCCTGCTCGTGCACGAGCGCTTCCCACCCGACTATGCCGGTGGCGGCGAATACGTGGTGCTGGAGACGGCGCGGCACCTGCAGGCCCGTGGCCACGTCGTGCGCGTGCTCGCGGCAGGCGACCCGGCGATCGAGTCCTTCGAGGGCATCGCGACCCGTCGCATTCGCATGTCCCGCTACCGGTTCAACGGGGCCTGGCGCGAGGTGGCGGCCATGGCCGGCGACGCCGACCTCATCCACTGCTTCACGTATCACTCGGTCTGGCCCGCCCACAAGGCGGGACGGGCACTCGACACGCCCGTGGTCCTGGAAGTACTCGCCCTGTTCGACGACGTCTGGCTGGAAATGCGCGGGCCGGTGCTCGGTCGCGCGTTCCGGGCAATGGAGACGCGCCTGCTGCGCCTGCCCATGGCCGGTCGAGTATTCCTGAGCGACACGTCGCTGGCCCTGGCGCGCAGCCTCGGATTGGGGCGGCCCGACGATCTGGTGATCGCGCCGGGCATCAGCCTGGCCGACTACCACGCCGCGGTGGACAAGCCCTACGTGCTGTTCGCGGGAAAACTCGATGTCCGCAAGGGCATCGAGGTCGTGCTCCAGGTGGCGGCGAAGATGCCCGACGTTCCGTTCCGGATCGTCGGCTGGGGCGAACGCTATGACGAGGTCGCGGCGCGCTGTCCGCCGAACGTGACGATCGAACGGTTCAAGGATCGACACCACCTTGCGGAGGTGTTGTCTGCCGCGCGCGTTTTCCTGTTCCCGACCAAGGCGGAAACCTTCGGCCTGATCGTGGCGGAGGCGATGGCGTCGGGCTGTGCCGTGGTCTCGACCTCGCCACTTCCTTTCGCCGGCGAGAGGATCGTCGCCGACGACGCCGACGCAACGGCCCATGCAGTTCGCGCGTTGTGGACGGACCCGGCGCGCTGCGCCGAGGCCGGACGGCGGAACCTGGAGGCGGCGCGACAGTTCAGTTGGGATGCGCACGTGGATGCGCTGGAACAGCTCTACGCACGCATTGTGGCTCGCCCATGAAACTCCTCGCGATCGTGTCGCGCGACTACGGTGAGCTGGGCAACGCCATGAATTTCCTGGAGCGTACGCCGTTGGCGAGCGCACCCGTGCTGATGTTGCCCGTCGGCATGCAGGAGCCGGGCCTGGCCGCAGGCGCTTTCGACATCCGGCGCTACGACTCGTTGAAGGAGATCGAGGCGTCGGTGCGCGAAACGCGGCCCGACGCCGTGCTGCTGTTCTCGGGTTACCTGTTGGCGATCGGCCGTCGCTTCTCGCTGCTGCATGCCTTGCAGCTGTTGCGGTTCCTGCGGCGGCGCGGAATCCCGGTGCTCACCAGCGACCCATTCATCGGCATGATCCGCAGCCCCTGGAGCCTCGATTTCTCGATGGTGCTCGCCAGCCGGCCGGGCATGGGGCACGGCCCCAGGCGGGCCTTCATCGCCCTGTTGTCGAAGGCGCTGTCACTGCGCATCTACCTGATGAGCCGTGCGCTGCGGAATGCCTGCCATGTGTATCCGGCACCCATCGAGGCGGCGGCAGGGGGCCGTACGCTGCAGTTGAACTACTTCAATCCGGATCTTGCGCAGGCATCGCAATCGCAGGCGGAACCTCCACCCGGCAAGCCCGTCTGGGTCTTCACCCTGTCGCGTGTCGATTGCCTGATCCAGACCCGGCGCCATGGCAGCGCGTTCGTCGAACACCTGGCGGCGCGGCTTTCCGAGGTCGCCGCCTCGGGGCGACGCGCGGTGCTGGTGGCGACGCCGGAGCTCGCGGCGCAACTGGAGCCCATGCTTGCCGAGGGGGCGGACGTCAGCCTGCGCGGCGAGGAATCGTATTCGCGCTACATGGCGACCTTGATGACCGCCGAGTACGCGTTCTTCTGGAACTTCTTTTCCTTCTCCATCATCCACCGGGTGCTCGCGGCGCGCCCCGTTTTCTTCTTCGACGAGGGCCACATGGTGGAGATCCTCCCGGCCCTGTCGCAGGAAGGCATCCGCAGTTTCTATGGGGGGTGGCAGCCTCCGCTGCGGCGCCTCTCCGACCCGCTCCAGCCCGCCAGCCTTGCCGCCGACGCGCTGGACGTGCGCCGGCAGTTCGCCGCCATCACCGCGCGTCTGGGGACGGGACTGGCGCCCGTCGCGCTGGTGCAGCGGGTGCGGGAGCGGCAGGGCGCTAGTGGATGAGGGAAAGATCGCGCACGCGCAGGCTGGAGACCTTGGAAGGCACGCTGCGCGGCCCGCGGTAGATCTGGTAGTCCTCGGTGTCGCGGGTGATGACCGCGCCCGTCCCGATGAGGTTGTGGCTGCCGACGTTGACGAACGGCGCGATGGTCGCGTTGAGCCCGATGAAGCTGTAGTCGCCGATGGTCGAGGAATCGCCGATCACGGCGCTGGTGATCCACGCATGGTTGCCGATGCGCACCTTGAGGGCGATGCCGCAATTGCTCCACAGCACCGTGTTGGCGCCGATGCTGACCCCGGGGTGGATCATCACGTGGTCCATCACCATGGTATTCGGGCGCAATACCAGGTCCCGGTGCACGTGCGCGCGCGTGCTCAGGAACGAGGCGAGCGCGTACCCGTCTGCCTGCACGCGGGCCACGCATTCGGCCCTCGCGGTGTTGATCCTGGCGACGCCGATGGCGACGAAGATGTCCGCATCGCCCGGGGGCACCGTCTTGCGCAGTTCTTCGTAGGCGATCACCGGCAGGCCGCAGAAACTGGTTTCGACCAGGTATTCGGCGTCGACCGTGAAGCCGGCCACCTCGTATCCGCTGTCCTCCGTGAAGAAGTAGTGGCACATCTCCGCGAAGTTCTGCGATCCGAAGATGTAGAGCTTGCGTGCCATGCTCACGTCCCTCCCGACTGCGCCCGCATGCAGGCGCTGGTGATGTGCTGGCAGGCCGCGAGCAACGCCTCTGCCTCGATGTTCGCCGCGGGCAGCAGGCGGATGAAGCGCCCTTGGGCCGTCACCAGCACGCGTTGGTGGATCTCCTGCAGCAGTGGCTGCATCTCGACGTGGGATCCGAGTTCCAGCGCCCACAATGCGCCGCTGCCGCGCACGCCGATGCCTGCCAGCCGGCAGCGTTCCAATGCCTGCTGCAGCCCCCGTTCGATGTCGGCGACGAGCTCCCGCATCGGTAGGCGCTGCATCACCTGCAGGGTCGCCACGACCGCCGCCGCCGCCAGCGAGTTGCTTGCGAAGGTGCTTCCCGGCAACGCCCCGGGCAGCAGCGGGATGTGGTCGAGGACGGCCACGCTCGATGCCGGGAACCCGTTGCCGATGCACTTGGCGAAGATCAATACATCGGGGGACGCATGCAGCGTCTCAGCGCGGAACCGCGGGCCGCTGCGGTAGAGGCCGGTCAGGATCTCGTCGAAGATCGTGAGCACCCCGTGCTCGCGACAGAGTTCGACGAGCTGCTGGTAGAACCCCGCGCTGGCGCGCAGGCAGCCGTTGGATCCCTGGACCGGTTCCACCAGAACCGCGGCGATCATGCCCGTCGCCAGATGCGTCGCAACGCGGTCGAGGATGTCCGCCTCCGGCAGCGTGTCGATGAACGGCACCATGTGCGCGCGATTGCTGCCGATCGACGCGTTGTCCCAGCACAGGCCCGCGGTGAGGCTCGACTTGCCGTGCATGCTGCGGGCGAAGCCCACGAACTGGTTGCGTCCGGTATGGCTGGCGGCGACGCGGAGCGCGAATTCCACTGCCTCCATGCCCGTGGAATACAGTCCACACGGCCTGAAGCCCGTCGGCAGCAGCTCCGCAATCAAACCTTTCGCTTGCTCCTGGATGGCGGTGGGATAACTGCCGCCGCTCCACATGAGCCCCACCTGGCGTTGCACGGGCGCCACGATGTCCGGGTGGGCATGCCCGAGGAAAACCGCGCCGAAGCCGCACGCCAGGTCCGTCAATGCGCGGCCATCACGGGTGTGGACGGTACTGCCGTCGCCACGCACGATGTCCGAAGCACCCGCGGCAATGGATGGACGTGTGCTCATGCTAGGTCCCGCGCTCACGGCGGGTCGTTCGCGAGGGACATCGCGGATGGGTGGATGCCCAGCCTGCGCTTTTTCTGCGATGGGATCATCCACATGGCAAGCACGGACACCGATCCGACCAGGACTGCCATCGGCAGGCGCAGGTGCGGATGCGGCGCAAGCGCCAGCAACGCCACGGCAAGCAGGCCCGCCGGCAGCAGATGGGCCGCGAGGCGGGGCGATAGTCGCCAGTCACCCGTCAAGTGCAGACGCGCCAGCAGGCCGGTCAGGATGGACGCTTCCGTGGCGAAGGTCGCCATCCCGGCGCCCGCCGCGCCGTACCTGGGAATGGCCCATGCACACACGATCACGTTCAGGCCCAGACCGACCGCGCTGATCCACAAGAGCTCCTTTTCCCGGTGTTGCGCGAGCATGGCGATGACCGGCACGGGCGTGATCAGTGACAGCGCGGTGGCCGCGCTGAACCACTGGAACGTCAGCACCGAAGACAGCGCGCCGAGCACGTAGCGGTCGCCGTAAAGCATCCACAGGAGCGTCGGGGCAAGGATGTAACCACAGACCGCGAGCAACCCGGCCACGCCCAGCAGCAGGCACACGTAGGCCGCCAGCTGTTCGCGGAACACCGCCAGGTCGCTGCGTGCCGCCACGCTCATCCCCACGATCAGGGGTGTGACGAACAGCCAGGCGGTGTCGATCACCGGGCTGAACAGGCGCAGCGTCGCGCTGAGCGTGCCCAGTGCGTCGGGAGGTTCGAGCGCCCAGACGAAGAACGTGCCGCCATGGAAGGCGAGCTTGTAGATCACAGCACAAAGCCCGAAGGCCCACGCGGTGCGCAGCAGGGCGCGCAGTGCCGGCGAGCGAAGCCGGGGCCGAAGCCGGTATCCGAGCGCGCGGATCGCGATCAGCCGGCTGCCCCACACCTGCACGATTTCCCGGACCACCACCAGCAACGCTACGACGACGCCCGCAACGTGCATCCACAACAGCAGCAGGCTCGCCAGCAGGAACCCCACCTGCGAGCCCAGGCCCAACAGCAGGGGCTTGCCGAATTCCTGGCGCAGCTGGAACACGACGTAATAGGTGCTGTGGTGGAGCAGGAGAAACCCGATCGCGGCCACGGCCAGCACCGCGCGTTCGTATCGATCCTGTGCCGGCCCGAACAAGGCGAGCAGCAGGCAGCCAAGCGCCATCAGCGCGCCAAGCAGCAGGCGCCAGCCCAGCAGGGCCTCCAGCAGCTCGCGCTGGATCCCGGGCTGCTGGCCGATCTGCCGCGTGGCCACCGCCGTGGAGCCCATGTCCATCACCTGCAGCGCGAGCGCGAACAGGGTGGACACCAGCGCGAAGAATCCGAAGTCGGCCGCATCCATGGCCCTGCCGAGCTGGCGCGTGACCAGCAGGAACAGCACCACCCGCGCGACCTGGGCCAGCAGCAGATAGGCCTGGCTGCGCGCGACCTTCGGCCGCGGGTCCGGGATCGGTTCCTGGATGACGCCGGTCCCTGGGCTCGCCACGCTAGTCATCGCCAGGCGCGGCCGGCTCGAACGTGATGCTGGTGATGCTGAGCGGCTGGAAATCGAAGGCCACGCGGGTGACACCATCCGATCCCGCCGGTGGGACCGGCAGCTCCGCCTGGAACCTCCGGATCTCGCTCTGCGCGCCGAGTGCGAACCGTCCCAGGCTCACCTGGGGCGCCCACTCGATGCCCGGGATCCTGGGAAGCGTCGTGCCTGTATTGGAATCGAAACTGGCGGCCTGGATGCCTTCGACCGTGCCCTTGCCGAAACCCGTCCTGCCCGCCAGGTTCAGGGCGGTGCGGACGGTGCGGCTGTCGCTGCGATTCACCACCAGAACGACGAGCCTGCCGCCGTCGAACGTCGCCACCGCATCCAGCACGGGCACGTCGGAGGTGGCGGCGACGACACCCACGGCGTCGGCATCGAACGTCGGGCCGGTGCTGCTGTCCACATGGACCAGGTTGGTGCCCAGCTTGCGCCGGTACAACTCGAATGCCATGGCCGGCGCGGTCGTGGTGGCTTTGCCGCCGCGCCGGCCGATCCAGCCCATGAAACCGTGATCGGCCAGCTTGAAGAAATTGGCGATCTCCACGCGCGGCGTGCGCAGGAACGCGTTCATGGTCGACGCGACGAACAGTGCCGATCCCATCGTCTTGACGTGGTCGACCCAGGGGCTCGAAGGGAGCACGTGGAAGAACGGCCCCCACTCGGTCACGGCGATGGCGATGGGCCGGGCCTTGGTTTCCTTCTGCGTCAGCAGCGCGGACACCTCGCGGAGATTGGCTTCGATCCCGACCGGTGCAGCCATCATCGCCAGGTAGACATCGCGGACAGAGCCCGATGCCGATGGGCCCATGACGACGGGTGCATAGGCGTTGTGGATGGCGAGGAAATCGACCTGGCTGGCCGTGCGGGCCAGCACCTTGCTCGTCCATTGGGGATCGTCGATGAAGCTGAAGGGTCCGTAGTTCAGGCCGCCGATCGCGCCGATCCTGATCGAAGGATCCGCGTCGCGCATCGCGTTCGCGAAGAGCATGAAGCGCCTCGCGTATTCGTCGGCGCTCATGGACGCACCGGACAGGTCGTCCTTCATGTACAGCTCGTTGCCAACTTCCCAGTAGCGCACGGGCGCACTTCCCGGACGCTTCATGTGACGGACCCAGTCGGCGGCCTCTGTTGCCGTGCCCGTCCCTGCGTTGACGGTCAGCAGCAATTGCGCGCCAACCGCGTTGGACAGCTCGACCAGTTCCGGAATGCCGAAGCTGTGGCGCGATCGCGGCCCACCGGGGTAGTGCTGCGTCACCGGACGCTGGTCCTGCGGCCCGATGCCATCGCGCCAATGGTAGGTATCCGAGAAGACACCGCCTGGAAAGCGGATGAGGGTGGGCGACAGCTGCCTGGCCAATGCCACGGCGCCGGCGTCGAGCTTGCCGTCCTTGGCGGACCACAACCCCTGGCCGTCGAAGATCCACTCGACATTGGTCCCGAAAATTGTCGCCGGCACCTGGCGCAGGCTGCGGCTGGTATCGATCAGGATCTCCGCGTTCCCGCCGGTCGCGCCGCCCGAGGCCTGCGCATTCGCCGACCCCGTCGCGCCGGCGTCGGGGCGCACCACGGCGCTGACCTGGACCGAATCGAAGACCGCCTTGCCGCCCGTGCCGACGCTCACCGCGTACACGATGAGGTTGCGCGCCCCCGGCTTGACCTTCAGGGTCGCGACCTGTCGCTCGAGGACGCCACGCGAATCGCCCTGCCGGAGCTGGACGAAGCCCGCGTCGCCGCGCTCGCCGATCGCGTGCACCCCCACCACCGCGGTGGCGCCCCCGGTCGCGGCCGCCATCATTTCCACCATCACGGTGCGGTTGCCGAGCGTGCTCGCGTCCAGCATCTGGCCGACCCCGAGCGGTTGTTCGCCGCCGTTGTTCGCATTCGGGCTGAGCACCAGCGCGCGACCGTTGGCGCCGGGCCAGGCATCGGCCACGGTCACCGAGCCCTTGCCGGCGACCGCCTTGTCCAGGACCCACGCTTCGGGCATTCCGTCGCGAACCGATTCGAAGCCCTCGTTGACCACCACCGGGGACAGATCCCCACGCGCGGCGTGGTTGAGGAGCAACGCCCAGGCAAGTCCAGCGAGCACGAGCAGGCCGGCAGCGATACCCCAGGCCTTGCGGCGCTTCATAGCACCAGCGTCCGCGAACGCAGGCTTCCGCCGATCAACGCAAACGACATCACGTAGATGCGCATCGCGTTCAACACGATCTGCCCGGCGCGGGTAAGCACGTCGTTCGGCCGCAGCGAACGCGCCTTGACGGCCGCGATCGCGATCAGCAGGACCGGCAGCACCAGCAGCAGGGAGGGCCGCAGGACGGCAAGGGCGATGGCCGCCAGCAAGGCGATGTAGTAGCCGATGCTGCCGCGATAGAAGAACAGCCCATGGGCCAGCAGCGTCCCGCGCAGTCCCGGATGCAGCTTCACCAGCGCCGGGACGAGGAACAGCCGCAGCGGTTCCAGCAGCCAGTTCCGGGGCGACACGACCTGCACTTCGTGGTGGACGATCGCGTCGGCGACGAACGCGTTGCGGTGGCCGGCTTCCTTGATCCGCCAGGCCAGATCCGTGTCGGCGGCCTCCATGGCCACCCCAAGAAGGCTCGGAAACGACAGCAGCTCGTCGAAGCCCCCGAACTGCACGAACACATCCTTGCGGTAGAACGCATTCGCGGTGGGATACGTCGGGTGTTCGAAGCCGGACACCACGGTATGCCGGGCGAAGAAGCCCAGCCGGTTGATCTGCTCGGGCTTGAAATCCACGACGCCGGTGGCGAACGCCAGCGCCGGGTCGTCGAATGCGGCCAGGCCTGCCTGCAGCCAGCGCGGCTCCGGGCGGCAATCACTGTCGGTGAAGGCGATGACCTCGCCCAGCGCGAGCCCGACGCCGAAATTCCGCGCAGGCGCCGGCCCCCGGTTTTCGCCTGGGATCCGATGCACGCGCAGCGGATACGGCATCGCCGGCGCCATGGACCGGACATGCTCCAGCGTGCCATCGGTGGAGGCGTTGTCGATCACCAGCACTTCGAAGCACTCCGCCGGGAGACTCTGGGCGGCCAACCCGTGCAACGCATCGCAGAGCGAGTCCAGGCGGTTGTAGCTCGGTATCACCACCGAGATTCGCGGCCGCCCCGGGGTCGGACGCTCGCTCATCGGCCTCATGCCGCCTGGAGATTGCCGAAGTAGGCGCGATACCAGTCGATGGTTTCGGTGAGTCCATCCTCGATGGAGAACCGCGGCGTCCACTTCAGCATCTCGCGGGCCTTGGTGGCGCTCAGATACTGGTGCGGGATCTCGCCACGGACCTCGTTGAGGATCACCGGCTCCAGGTCGGCGCGATCCATCAGGCGAAGGACCATCCGGGTGATGTCGAGCACGCTGAGCTGGCTCTCCGTACTGTAGTTGAAGGCGTGCCCGTGCAGGCTGCTGTCCTCCATGGCTTCCGCCAGGTGCAGGTAGAACTGCGCGACGTCGCGGACGTAGACATAGTCGCGGATCATCGAACCGTCGCTGCGGATCACCGGGCGTTCGCCGTCCAGCGCGGAGCGGATGAGGCTGGGGACGATGCGGCTGAAGTTGAGGTCGCCGCCGCCGAAGAAATTGCCGCAACGGGTCACGCACACCGGCGTGCCGTAGGTGTGGTGGTAGGTCTGCGAAATCAGGTCGGTGCAACTCTTGGAGACATCGTAGGGATGCTTGCCCTGCAGCGGCATCGACTCGTCGTACGGCAGGGTGGGCTGTTCGCCGTAGGCCTTGTCGCTCGAGGCGACGAGCACGCGCTTGACGGTGGACACCTGCCTGCAGGCTTCCAGCAGGTTCCAGGTGCCGCGGATGTTCGCCTCGAAGGTCGACAGCGGGTTGCGGTTGGCGATGCCGACGATCGGCTGTGCGCCCAGGTGCATCACCGTGTCGATCTCGTACTCGTTGATCGCGCGCACCAGCACGTCGTAGTCCTCGAGCTTGCCGAACACCACCGACGCGGGGGCGGACTTTTCGATCAGCCCGCCCTTGCCGGTGGCGGAGACATCACGTACCAGCCCGACGACATGGGCGCCACGGCGATTGAGCTCGGAGATCATCCAGCTGCCCAGGAAGCCGTTGGAGCCCGTGACGAAGACATTCCTGTTCTGCCAGAAGTTGCTGGTGTTCATCACTTTCCGTCCGTTGCGTTCGATGCAATGAAGTGGTGCCACGTCCCGCCGCGCGTCCCCGGGTTGGGGCGTCATCCGGGGATCGCGCTGGCCTCGACGTACTTGAACCGGTCGTTGGTCTGGATGTGCGCGGGACCCTGGGCGATGTCGCCGCGGGCGAGCATCTCCTCCATCTCCTGCTGGTCCTTGTACGTATCCATCGACTTGAAGAATCCGTCGTGCCGGTAGGTGTGGAGCAGGCCCTTGTCCTGCAGGACGGGGAACACCTCGCGCTCGAGGTTGCTGCCGTCCCAGTGCTGGAAGACCTTGCTGTCCATGACGAAGAAACCGGCATTGATCCAGTGGCTCATCAGCCTGGGCTTTTCCCTGAACCCCGTGACGCGGTTGTGCGCGTCGAACTCCACGGTGCCGTATTGCGACGGCAGCGGGACGCTGGTCAGGGTGACCAGGCCGTCGTGCCCGTTGTGGAAATCGATCAGCTTGTCGATCGGAACGTCGGACAGGCCATCGCCGTAGGTGGCCATGAACTGGTTGCCGAGCAGGTGTCGGCAGCGATGGATGCGACCGGCGGTGTCGGTCTCCTCGCCGGTGTCGACGATCGTGATGTCGAGGTCGTAGGACTTGTGCGAGAAGTAATCGAGGATGACTTCCTTGCGGTGCCCGACCGAGATGACGAACTCCCGGTGCCCCTGCGCCGCGAACAACTGCATGATCTGGACGAGGATCGGCTTGCCGCCCACCGGCATCATGGGCTTGGGCAGGTATTCGGTGAACGGATAGGCGCGGGTTCCCTTGCCACCGGCGAGAATTACGACCTGCATCTGTACCTCCCTTACTTGGGGCCGACGGGTGCCGGCAATGCTCCACTAGCGGATCGGCCGACGTTTCGACCGGTGACCTTCGCCAACACTGGCGCGACTGCCAGCATGCCCGGCCGGGGTTGGACAGCCGCGTTGCGTTCGTTCCAGTACCTGGCGGCCACGATGAGGCCCGCCACGATCCAGAACACCCGCCCCGACGCCGGGACGCGCGTGAAAAAACTCGCGAAGCCATCCAGCATGAGCGCCGCGACCCCGCATGCAGCGCCGATGCTGATCATGAAGACCTTATCGCTGAGCACGCGCCGCGAGTTCTGGAACGCGATCCACAACAGGTTCACGTGGAGCCCGAGGAAAAGCAACAGACCCACGGTTCCCTGCTCGGCCCAGGTGAGCATGTAGATGTTGTGGACCACCGGCCAGACCTCGCCGAAGCGATCGACGAGCGTGCTGACGCTGTCCTGCGTGTAGCCGACGATGTGGTACGAGAAGGTGTTCAATCCGAAGCCGAGGATCGGCCTGTCCTGGACCATGGTCCACGCGATGTGCACCCACTCGGAGCGGAAGTCGAGCGCACCGGGGTCGCTGGAGGTGACGCGTCGGATGATCGGGCCGGCGGCAACCAGGGCGCCCACGCCGATGCCCGACACCATCGCCAGCTTCAGCGCGGCGAACCGGGTGCGCAACGCGGGGTGGATGAACACGATGACGATCAGCAGCAGCAAGGCCAGGGCGAATGCCGCCCAGCCGGAACGCGAGAGCGTCAACACCAGCGCCGCTGCGCCACCCAGTGAAACGAGCGAGAAAAGAACCTTGTTCACGCCCTTGTAGCTGGTGTAGAGCAGGCCGATGAAGATCGGCAGCAGCAGCGCAAGATAGGCCGCGAACAGGTTCGGGTGCCCCATGAGCGCACCGACGCGATAGGTTCCGCCGCCCAGGTAAACGCCGTAGTTGGCGCCCAGCGTCGCCTCCGGGGACGGCTCCCCCAGGGCCTGCAACCCCAGGTCGCGCCGCAGCATGAACTGCGTGAGCGCGACCAGCACGTTGAGCGCGACGCCCGCCGCCAGCCCACCGGCCACGTGGCGGAAATGCGTCTCGCGCACGCATTCGTTGACGATGACGAGGAACAGCAGCCAGCACTTCAGCATCCGCACGACTTCGAAGGCCGGGAACTGGCGATAGGGCCCGAGGATCACGGACACGATCCCGAGTGCGATCAACCCGCCCCACCAGACCGAAATCGACGAGAAACGCAAATCACGCCGGTACCCCTTGGCGAAGTCCCTGATCAGGAACACCACCAGGGGCGCGAGGAACAGGTCCATCACGTCCACGCTGTAGGACGGCGCGCCTCCGATATGGGTGACGCGCATGAAGTTGATGGACAGCCCGAGCCCGGCGGTGAAGACCGTGCCGACGAGGAAGAACAGGCGCGGGTTGCTGCTGGTGTAGAGCGCCAGCGGCGACACCGTGGCCGCGATCATCGTCAGCGCGTAGAGCCTGTTCCCGCTGAACAGCACGATCACCAGCGCCGCGGCCCAGATCGAGCCCAGCACCACCAGCAGGACCCGGATCACCGCGGAGCGATCCGCGGTGATCATCCGGACCACGCAGGGGGCGAGGTCACGGGAGCCTCACTGCCCGGGCGTCGAAAGGACGACGCGCAGGCCCTCGACACCGTTGCCCAGCAGCACGTTCCTGATGTCCGCCACGGTGCTCATCAGGCTGAGGTTTTCCTGGACGACGAGGAACACCGCATCGGTGTGCGCCACCGCCAGCAGGCTGCGGGTATCGGCCAGGACGGAACTGGTCTGGATCAGGACGTGGCGATAGCGACCCGCCGCGGATGCCAGAAACTGCGTCCAGCGTTCGCGGTCGAGGCCGAGGCTGTCCCCAGGGCCAAGTCGACCGGCAGGAAGGAACTCCACGCGATCGAGCGCGGTCTTGCGGACCAAGTCGAACCAGCCATCAACATCCCCGCGCATGACGTCGGCAAAGCCGGGCGCGGACAGCATGCCCAGCCGGCCGGTCAGCCCCGCCGCAGCATCACGGAAACGCGCATCGACCAACAGGACGCTGCTGCCCAGTTCCCCCTGCAGGCTGTTCGCCAGCATGAGCAGGACGTCCGCCGTGGCGCTGTCGCCGTCGGCGGAGAAGAACGACAGGCAGACGCCGCCTTCGCCTGCCGGCAGTTCCTGCTCGATGAGCCTGGACATGAACCGGTACGTGCGTGACGCCGGTTCCCGCCTTCTGCCGACGAGCGAGCGCACCCGCCCGTAGATCGCTCCCAGGAGTTGCTCCTGGCGCCTCATCAGTGAGCCTTCCCTGGTTGCGGGAACAGGCGCGACAGGAAGGCGGTGTCGTTGCCGACGACGGCGAACAGCCGGTAGTCGCCGGCCTGCGCCAGCAACCGGTGACGGTTCACCCGCGGCAGCAGCAGGTCGAACAGCAGCGCCGCGACGACACCAATCAGCAGGCCTGAAAGCATCCCCACCAGCACCAGCAGTTTGCTGTTGGGCCAGCGTGGTTTCTCCGGAGGGCTGGCGGGCTCGATCACCCGCATCGACGATGGCGCCGACTTGGCGGTCGCCATCGAGACTTCCGCCATCGTCAGCTTCTCGTTGAGGCTGCGATACGTGCTCTCGTGCTTGAGCTGGCGTCGCTCCAGCTCGCGATTGACCTGCGTCTGCCGCGGCAGGCTGTTCAACATGGCCTGCAGCTCGGCGTACTCGGCACGCTTGACCCGGAGCGTCGCCATGTCGCCCTGCAGCTTGGCGTTCAATTCCAGTTTCTTGCGCCGTGCCACCTCGTATGCCTCGCTGATGCTCAGCATGTTGCGCATCACTGGCTGGCCGGCGCCGCCTCCGAGGCCGGCCTTGGCGAGGGCGATCTGCTCCTCGAGGTCGCGGACTTCGGGCGAATTGGGCTGGTAGAGCTGGTTCGCATCGGCCAGCTGGATTTCCAGGCGCACGAGGCGGTCCTTGTTCGCGTTGTCCCGGTAGACGCGGTTGGCCCCGAGCTGCACGCCCTCGGACGAAAGCTCCCTGTCGATGACGGCCATTTCGTTCCGGCTCGCGGCGACCTGGGCTTCGAGATCGGTCACCTGGCTGTCCAGTTCGAGCAACTGGCCGATCTGGGAGCGTTCCTTCTCGAACAGCAGGAGCATGCCGTTGTCGGCATAGAACTGCTTGATGTCGGCCTCGGCCTGGCGCAACTGCTCAAGGGCCTTGTCGGTTTCCTGCTGCAGGCTCTTGTAGGCGTCCTGCGCCTCGCCCACGAAGCGTGCACGCCGCTGCTCCAGGTAGACCGCCACGATCGTGTTGGCGATCTCGGACACGCGCTGCGTGGACCCCTTCACCATCAGCACGCCGATGCTTGCTTCGCCGACCTGCTGCACCCTGACGCCTTCCTTGAGGTCCTTGAGCACCTTGGCGTACTCGAGTTCCTTGGCGGACGGAGCGTAGGGGCTGACCGCGGGCGGGAAGATCGTGTGCTTCACCGAACGATATGCCCGGCCCACCCAGGACTCGCCCCACAGGTGGACCGCGTAGCTGGTGAACGGGTGGTAGACCTCGTCGTAGCGCAGGTCCATGCGCCTGATCACTTCCTTCAGGACGGGCGGGGCCGTCATGAGGGTGGCCTCGTCGATCAGCGTGTCCTTCCGGAAGATGTTCCAGCCCTGGTAGAACGCGTTGCGTTGCGGATCTTCCCCGGCGTCCGCCGAGACCAGCACTTCCGCTTCGAACGTCGGTGGCCAGATGGCCATGTAGGCGATGACCAGGGACGTCGTGAGCACCACGCATGCCAGCACCAGCCAGCGGTGCAGTTTCAGCGACTGGACGATCGCTTCCAGCGAGGCCCGGATCTGGAAGCTATCCGCTTCGGGGACATGCGGCACTGCTTCATTGGTGCTCATGGCCCGCTCAGAATCCAAAGCCGACTTGCTGGTCGAGGACCCGCAACTGGAAGTAGGGGGACAGGACGGTGACCATGTCCTGGAACACGCGCACCACCTGGCCGCGGTAGGTCTCGGGAACCACGATCAGGTCGTTCGGCTTCAGTGCCATCGCATTGAGCGCCATGAATTGCGCCGTGCGGCCAAGGCCCCGGGCCTGCAGTCCGTACGACTCCATTTCACCGTCCTCGTTCAAGCGGATCACGGTGATGCGTGAGATCGCCGCAGACCTGGGCAGTGCACCGGCCTGCGCCAGCGCCTGCGCGACGTTGCCCGCCTGCCGCAGCGGCAACGCGCGGGTGACACCGACTTCGCCGAGGATGAACACCACCGGTTCCGGCGGATTCTCGACGGCAACCGTGACTTCCGGGTTGCGGATCCGCACTTCGTATCGACGCGTCAGCAAGCTGGCCAGTTCACTGGGCGACATCCCGGCCGCCTGCACGTCGCCCAGCAGTGGCAGGGTCACTGCGCCATCGGGTCGCAAGGTGAGTTTGCGGGACAGTTCCGGATGCCGGTAGACGGCGACATCGATAAGATCGCCCGGCCGCAGCACGTAGACGAACGCGAATCTCCGGTCGGGTTCGACCCTCTCGGCCACGATGCCGGCATCGGATCCGGCCCATGCCGGCGGCACGCAGGCCAGCAGCAACAGCAGGGGAACCAGGAGAACCCCAAGCCGTCGCGGCGCACAGGCCCGCCCGGCTGCTGTCCCGCGGCTCTCCAGGCGAGGTTCGACGACACGCATGCGATTGTTTCCCCGGGAACACGCAGGCAGGTCGCGAATGCGCCAGCCATGAATCCATCCCGGCGCATCGACATCCCCTGCCCGCGCCCGGAGCAGCCGCGAGTCTACAACACGGCGAACCGCGCCAAAGGCGCGCGGCCAGGGTCCGCGGGCCAGGCACGTGCACGCGGGCGACAATTCCGGGCCCCGCATCCCCGGCCGCAGCGGAGTCCCGTTGCGCCGATCGCCGCTACCTCGCCGGAACCCGAATGATCGGCTCGCAAGCCCGCAGCGCGTGGTTGAACACGGCACTCAAGCTCGGGTCGACGGGCCTGTCGTTCCTGTTGTTCCTCGTGCTGGCACGCACCATGGCGCCGGAGGAATTCGCCCGGGTCGCACTCGCCCTGGTCTGGGTGGCGCTCGGCAGTTCGGTGGTCGGCATGAGCATGCCGGCGGTGCTGGTGCGATTCCTGCCCGCGCAGTGGGCACGGGGCCACGTGGCCCAGGCCAATGGCCTCGTGATTTTCGCGCTCGTCGCCACCGCATTGCTGGCCACCCTGGTGGCGTTGTCGCTACTGGGCTTTGTCTGGGCGGGATTGCCGGGGCTGGCAACCGGGCAACGGCATTACTACCAGGCGACGATCCTGCTGCTGTTGCCAAGCGTCCTGCTGCTGGTCCTGACCGGACTGCTGCAGGGATTGAACCGGGTGCTTGCGGCCGAGGTGCTGGCGAACCTGCTGCGCTCGGTCCTGATGCTGGCCCTGCTGGCCGGCCTGTGGTGGACGCACCGGTCGAACCTGTCCGCCTCCTGGGTCCTGGCGGCCTATCTCGTGGCGAACGGCGTCGCCCTCGTCGCGTGCGCTGCCTACGCATGGCGGGTGTTGCCGCCTGCCATCCGCACCGCGACGCCTGCGTTCGAGATCCGGGCATGGAGCCAGGCGGCACTCGGATTCTGCGGCGTGATGGTCGCGGCCGCAGTCAACGAACGCCTCGACCTGGTGCTGATGGGTTTCATGGCCACCAAACCCGAAGTCGCCGTCTACGCGGTCGCCACGCGCTTCCTCCAGCCGGTGCTGGTCGCCGTCACCGCGGCCACGGCCGTGCTGATTCCGGGGCTGCTGGAGAAGCTCGCATCAGGCACGGACAGCGTCGGCGTGCAGCAGATGTTGCGCGGCTGCGCGCGCACCATGCTTTCGGTCGCCGTGCTCGCCCTGCTTGGCCTGTGGCTGGTGGCGCCCTGGTTCCTGAGCCTGTTCGGCCCGCACTACGAGCCTGCATTGCGGCCGTTGCTCATCCTGGTCTGCGGCCAGGTCGTGGCTGCGTTTTTCGGGCCGGCCGTGGCAGTGGCGGCCTTTACCGGGCGGCCGCACGTCGCCGTGCTGAGCCTGTGCGTGGGCATCGTCGTCAACGGGGCGCTGAACCTGGTTCTCGTGCCGCAACTGGGCGCGTCCGGCGCGGCCCTTGCCACGGCCGTCGCCACCGTCGCGACAGCGCTGTTCGCGTGGCACTGGCTCAAACGCGCCACCCGACTCGATGCGTCGGTGATTGCGCGGGTTCCGGCGTGACGCCATGATCGTGCCGGTCCGCCGGGAACGCATGGCTTGAACGCCGCCTGCACTGCCGTCATCGCCGCGATGAAGTCCGGCGGGTACTACGACAACATTTCGTCCGCCGGACCCGGCCTGGACCGCGTCAAGGCGTGGCTGCGTGCGTTCGCCGGCGATGCTCCGGCCGCCGAACAGCGGTCGATGCAGCATCCCACCTACCCCTGCTTTCCCGGGCTCGCCAACCGGCCGTTCCCACCCGTCGAAACCGCGCCGGGCGCACTCCTGCTGGAGCGTTCGATCGACGTGATCCGCGAGGAATACCTGGCGCTGCGCGACGAGGACCTGCTGCGCTACACCCCGCCGTCGATGGACAAATACTGGGGTGTCTACCTGTTCGCCCACATGGGGGTCGACACGGAAGCGCTCACCCGGCGGTGCCCACGCACCAGTCAGCTCATCCGGAGTCTGCCGCGGGTGTGCCTTGACTATCCCTGGGGCGATGCCCTGTTCTCGATCCACGCATCGCGGTCCCACCTGGCGGCCCACTGCAGCATCGACAACCTGCGCGTGCGCTGCCACCTCGGCATCCGCATTCCCGAAGGCTGCCGTATCCGCGTGGGAAGCCAGACGCGGCAGTGGCAGGAAGGTCGCAGCCTGCTGTTCGAGGATTCGTTCGAACACGAGGTCTGGAACGAGGGAAGCGAGCGCCGGGCGATCCTGATCGTCGATTTCTGGCATCCGGACCTGACCGACCTCGAGATCGAGGCGATCAGTGCGGGCTTTCGCAAGAAGGAGGTGCGGAGCCTGTTCCTGCTGGAGCGCCTGGCGATGCTGGAGCGTCCGCCCGAACCGCACATCCGCCATATCCAGGCGCAGGTGCTCGCGCAGCAACACGATCCACGGGTGCAGGAATACTGGCGGTAGCGTTGTCCACCCGTGGAGGCATGTCCCGGGTAGCGCCTGCAGGGGACGTCGCATAAGATGCGACCCCATTGCCTGTCATGCAGTCGCCGCGTTTCCCCCGAATCGCCCCGAAGCGGTCAAACGTCGGGATGGCTCGAGGTTGAACCTTCAGCGACTGCATAGCCCCTAGGGTGGATCGTGCGCAACTACGACCTTGAGTTCCTCAAGAAATTCTCGATGGTCATCGGCTTCCTGATGCTGGTGACCGTGGGCCTGATCATCGGCGCGGTGATGCTGCATGGCCGCGTGCCGCGCGACGCGCACCCGGACCTGGCCAAGCAGCGCGAGGCGCGCATCGCCCCGGTCGGCGCGGTGTACGCCGGCAGCACCGGTGCGGCCGCGCAGGCCGCCGCCGCTGCGGCGGCCGCGGCTGCCGCTGCCTCGCAGGTGGCCTACGGCGGCACGCTCGACGGCGCGGTGATCTACCAGAACCTCTGCGCCGGCTGCCATGCCAGCGGTGCCGGCGGCGCGCCGCGCTCGACCCGCGCCGACTGGGCGCCGCGCATCGCGCAGGGCCCCGACGTGCTGAACCGCCACGCCATCGAGGGCTTCACGGGCGCGTCCGGGGTGATGCCCGCGCGCGGTGGCAACCCCGCGCTCACCGACGAGCAGGTCATCGCCACCGTCGAGTGGATGGTCGCCAACCTCAAGTAACGCGCGCCGCGCGCGCCGCGCGCGCGCCGCCGCGAACGACGCCGCCCCCGGGCGGCGTTTTCGCATCCGCGCCGTGCACGCGGCTGACGCCGCGCACGCGGATACTCGTCGACCCCGCCACCGCAACCGCCGGCACGCCGCGATGACCCGATCCCCGCTCCTCCTGCTGGCCTGCCTCGCCGCACTGTCCGCGTGCACGCCGCGCACGCCCCCGCACGCCGCCGCCGCGGGGCCGGGCGCCGGCGACGTGCTGCCGGTCGGCGCGGTGCAGGGCCGCGGCGACGCGAGCCCGCGCGTGGGCGAGGCGGTCACCGTCGAGGGCGTGGTGACCCTGCGCCTGCGCGAGGCCGCCGGGCACGCGGTCTTCCTGCAGGACGCCGGCGACGGCGACGCGGCGACGTCCGATGCGCTTTTGCTGGCCGGCCCGGGCGCCGACGCGCTCGACCCCGGCCAGGCGGTGCGCGCGCGCGGGCGCGTGGTCGAACTGGACACCGGCGGCGGCGCGACGCTGACCGCGCTGGTGCTCGAGGATGCGACGGTGCTGCCGCGGCGCGCGCAGCCCGATGCCCTGCGCCTGCCGCCGGCGCAGCTGGGCGAGGCCCACGAGGGCATGCGGGTGGTGTTCGAGTCGCTGCTGCTGGCCGGCCATGCGCGCATGCAGGACGACGGCGTGCTGCTGGCCAGCGCCGGCGCGCTGCCGTTCACGCCCACCGAGCTGGCGCGCCCGGGATCGGACGAAGCGCGCGCGATCGCCGCGCGCAACGCTGCCACCCGCGTGCTGCTCGACGACGCGGTCACCGGCGGCCCGCCGGAGGCCGACGCGCCGTGGCCGGCGCTGCTGCACGTCGCGCGCACCGGCAGCACGCTCGGCCACGTCGAGGGCGTACTCGACCACCGCGAGGGTGGCTGGCGCGTGCAGCTGGCCCGCATCGGCCTGGTCGAACCGGCGCCGCGCCCGGATCCGCCGCGCGTGGCCGGCGACGTGCGGGTGGTCGCCTACAACCTGCAGAACCTGTTCAACGGCGACGGCGCCGGTGGCGGCTTCCCGACCTCGCGCGGCGCGCGCACCCAGGCCGAGTTCGACGCGCAGCTGGCGCGCCACGTCGCCACGCTGCGCGCGCTGGATGCCGACGTGCTGGCGCTGATGGAGCTGGAGAACGACGGCCACGGCCCGCGTTCGGCCGAAGGCCGGCTGGTCGCCGCGCTCGGCGCGCCGTGGCGCGCGGTCGCGGTGCCCGGCCGGCTGGGCGACGACGAGATCCGCGTGGGGATCCTCTACCGCGGCGACCGCGTGCGCCCGGTGGGCCGCGTGGCGACGCTGGCCGACGGCCCGTTCGCCGAGCGCAGCCGCGTGCCGCTGGCGCGCGCGTTCGTGCCGCTCGACGCGCGCGGCGCGGTCGCCGGCCCGGCGTTCGCGGTGGTGTCCAACCACTTCAAGAGCAAGGGCTGCGGCGGCGCGCAGGGCGCGGACGCCGACCAGCGCGACGGCCAGTCGTGCTTCAACGCCACCCGCGTGGACAGCGCGCGCCGCCTGCACGCGTGGCTGGCGACCGACCCCACCGGCGCCGCGCGCGGGCGAACGCTGATCGCCGGCGACCTCAACGCGCACGCGCAGGAGGATCCGCTGGTGCTGCTGCACGAGGCCGGCTGGCGCGACGTGTTCGCGCTGGCGCGCGTGGCCGACACCTATTCGTACGTGTTCCGCGGCGAGCGCGGCCGGCTCGACCACGCGCTGGCCAGCCCCGCGCTCGCCCCGCACGTGGCCGGCGCGGCCAAGTGGCACGCCAATGCCGACGAGCCCGAATCGCAGGGCTACCGCGACGCGCCGGGGCGCGAGGGCCCCTGGCGCGGCTCGGACCACGATCCGCTGGTCGTCGGCCTCGTCCTGCGCGGCGCGCCATGACCGCGCCGGCGTTCCCCGCGTCCGGCACGCACGCGCTGGTGCTCGACGGGCCGGCGGGTGCGCTCGACGTGGTGGTCGACGCCGTCGACGCGGCGCGCGCGGTCGCCATCGTCTGCCATCCGCTGTCGACCGAGGGCGGCTCGCTGCATAACAAGGTGGTGACCATGACCGCGCGCGCGCTGCGCGAATGCGGCGCCACCACCGTGCGCTTCAACTTCCGCGGCGTCGGCCGCTCCGCCGGCGCGTTCGACGCGGGCGCCGGCGAGGCCGACGACCTGCGCGCGGTGGCCGCGTGGGTGCGCGCGGCGCACCCGGCGCTGCCGTTGTGGCTGGGCGGTTTCAGCTTCGGCGCGTACGTGTCGCTGGCGGCCGCCGCGGGCCTGTCGCCCGCGCTGCTGGTATCGATCGCGCCGCCGCTGGAGCGCAGCTGGGACTTCGCGGCGATTGAGGTGCCCGACGTGCCGTGGGTGGTCGTGCAGGGCGAGGCCGACGAGGTGGTCGACGCGCGTGACGTGCATGCGTGGATCGACGCGCTGCCCGCGCGCACGTGGCCGCCGCGCGTGGTGCGCATGGACGGCGCGACGCACTTCTTCCACGGCCGCCTGGTCGACCTGCGCGGCGCGGTGCGCGCGGAGGTCGAGGCGCTGGCGGGGGCGCGGTGACGCGTCCCGGCGCGGCGTATGCCGCGGGCGTGGCGCGCGGCGCGTGGACGCACGACCCCGCCCAGCAGGCGGCGCTGGCCGAACTGGACCGCATCCACGACGCGCTCGTCGACGCGCCCGGGCCCGGCCTGCTGGGGCGCCTGTTCGGCACCGCCCCGCAGGGCGTGCGCGGGCTGTACCTGTGGGGCGGCGTGGGACGCGGCAAGACGTTCCTGATCGACCTGTTCTTCGACGGCCTCCCCCTGGTGGACGTGGCGCCGGCGTCACGCGGGAGCGTCACGCACGCGGCGGTGCCCGGCCCCGCGCGCAGCGGCGGCGGGCAGGGCAAGCGCCGCACGCACTTCCACCGTTTCATGCGCGAGGTGCACGGCGCGCTGCGCGAGCACGCCGGCGCGCGCGACCCGCTCGCGGCGATCGCGCGCCAGTGGCGGCAGTCGCTGCGCGTGCTGGTGCTCGACGAGTTCGTCGTCTCCGACATCGGCGACGCAATGCTGCTGGCGCGCCTGCTGCAGGCGCTGGTCGACACCGGGGTGACCCTGGTGACCAGTTCCAACACGCCGCCGCCGCGGCTGTACGAGCACGGACTGCAGCGCGAGTCGTTCCTGCCGGCGATCGCGCTGATCCAGGCGCACTGCGCGGTGGTGCACCTGGACAGCCCCACCGACTACCGCCTGCGCGCGCTGACCCGCTCGCCGGTGTACCGCGCGCCGCTGGATGGCGGCAGCGACGCGTGGCTCGAGTCGCGCTGGGACGAGCTCACCGCGGCCGCGCCGCACGAGGACGGCCCGCTGGTGATCGAGGGGCGGCCGATCCCGGTGCGCGCGCTGGCCGAGGGCCACGCCTGGTTCGACTTCGCCGCGCTGTGCGAGGGCCCGCGCGCGGCGGCCGACTACATCGAGATCGCGCGCGAGCACCACACCGTGCTGGTGGGCGGCATCCCGCGGTTCGACGGCGGTAACGACGACGCCGGGCGCCGCTTCGTGCACCTGGTCGACGAGTTCTACGACCGCCACGTCAACCTGGTGGCGACCGCCGCCGACGCCCCGCACGCGCTGTGCACCAGCGCGAAGCTGGCGCCGGCGTTCGAGCGGACGGCCTCGCGGCTGGTGGAGATGCAGGCCGCCGAGTACCTGGCGCTCGAGCATCGCGGCTGAGCCGCGCCGCGCCCGGCGCCGCACGCGCACCGATGCACGCGCACTCGCGGTAGAGGCGTGCCTGCACGCCTGCGCGATGGGCGATCGACGATGGAAACGCAGGCGCGCGGGCGCGCCTCTACGGGTCAAGCAGCATGTGCGCGTCGGCCCGCACGTCATCAGCCGCGCGCGCGCGCTGCGGGCTCACGCGGCCAGCGACCGCCAGCGCGCCTTGAGCGCGCGGCCGTTGGCCTGCAGCCACGCGCGCTGGTGGCGCCAGTGCGGGCAGCGCAGCGTCACCTCGCGCCAGAAGCTGCGCGAATGGTCGGCGTGCAGCAGGTGGCAGAGCTCGTGGACGACGACGTACTCGAACACCGCGACCGGCGCGATCACCAGCGACCGATCCAGCGCCATCGCCGCGTCGGGTGCCAGCGAGCCCCACTGCGAGGCCATTGCCTTGAAGCGCACCGCCGACGGCGGGCGCGGCAACCCGGCCAGGTGCATCGCGGTCCAGCGCGCGACGTCGATGCGCGCCTGCGCCTCGTAGAAGTCGCGCAGCGCGCGGGCGAGCGCCGCGGGTGTGGGGTGCGCGGGAGCGTGCGCATGCACGGCACCCTCGAACAGGTCGAACCGGCAGGTGCGCCCGATTTGCCACTGCGCGGGGACGTCGACTCCACGCAATGGAAGCGAGTTGGTGGCATGCGCGACGAGTGCGGGCGTGGCGTGGCGGGCGATGTCCGCCAGCTGCGCGCGCAGCCATTCGCGATGTTCGGCAAGAAAGCGCTCGCCGGCCACCGCGCTCGCCCGCGACGGCACGGTCAGCCGCGCGCCGCGTTCATCGACGCTGAGCCTGAAGCGCCGCGCGCGCGCATCGCGCACGCGCACGACCTCGATGCCGGTGCCGTCGTCGAACGCCACCGCCACCACGTCGCGGGTGATGCGCCTGGGTGCGGGCGCGAGCAGGCGCGAGAACAGGGACATGGCGCGAGTGTACGGAGCGGCGCCGCGCGTGCGCGCTGCACGAAGTGATGCAGCGCTCCGAAGCGCCGTGATCGCCCGGCGCCGCGCCCCGGTTCATCGCGGCTGCGCAGGCCGGCACTGCGGGGGTCTATTCCCGCAGCGGCTTTGCACCCGTCACGTTGCAGCGCGGCCGCGGCGCCCCCCGCATCACGCCTCGACGCGGCTGAGCTTGAGCGCCCTCTCAAGCACGTTGAACAGGCGCTTCGTTTCGCCGGCCATCAGCACGAAGCGCGCGTCGAGTTCGGCGGCCAGGTCCTCGCGCTCGGTGGATTCCAGCGTGTCCACCGCGCCCTCGAGCAGCTTGAACTTGCGCACCACCAGGTCCTCGCCGAGCACGAAGCCGACGTGGTCGTCGAGCGTCAACGCCACGCGCGTGGCCTGCTTGCCGCTGTCGAGGTGCTTGTCGATCTCGTCGCTGCGCAGCTCCTGGCGCTGGCACTTGACGATCGCGCCCTGGTCGACCGGATCGCGCAGCTCGCATTCATCGCCCAGCACCAGGCCTTCGGGCAGCGCGTCGCCGGCGACCCAGCCGGTCAGCACCGCGCGCGGGGCGACCTCGGCGTTGAGCGGCAGCGCGGGAAAGCTGCCCAGCGAACGGCGGATCTCGCCGACCACCATCTCGCCGGTCTTGCGGCTGGACGTGTCGATGGCGAGGACGCCGTGCTCCAGGTCGATCAGCGCATCGGTGCGGCTCGGCTTGACGAACGCGCGCGGCAACAGCTCGGTCACCAGCTCGTCCTTGACCCGCTTGCGCGTGCGCCCGCCCGGGCGGCGGCCTTCCTTCTGCTCGATCTCCTCGAGCTTGCGGGCCAGCATGTCGTTGACCACCGCGCCCGGCAGCAGCCGGTCCTCGCCGCCGACGCTGATCCAGATCGCGTCGCCACGGCGGTGGCTGAGCACCTGAGAGTCGCGGCCGAACGGGCTGATGAAGCCGCGGCTGGACAGTTCCAGCGGGCCGACGGGCTTGAGCGTGGCGCCGGCCAGCGCGTCCTCGATGGCATCGAAGGAGAGCGTGGTGGGGAAGCGCAAGAAGGTCAGGTTGCGGAAGAACATTCGAGAGCCGGGATTCGTGATTGGGGATTCGGAATTCGTTGGAAGCGCCGATGATCGGACGGTCTTCGCTTCTGCTCGTCATCCCCGCGAAAGCGGGGATCCAGCGACCTTCGTGCGAAGTCAGCGGGTCGCGTTGCTATGCAAACGCACGAAAGGCGCTGGGTCCCTGCGTGCGCGGGGACGACGGCGTGGTTGTCATCGCATCAGGCGCGGCCGTCGATCTGCGCGTCGAGCCAGTCGCTGGCCTCGGGCACCGCGTCGCTGGACGACGGCGAACCTTCGCCCGCATCCGTCGCAGCGGCTGCGCCATCTGGCATCACCGCGCGCAGCCCCGCGAAATCGAACAGCGACGGGTCGCCCAGCTGCGAGGGCCGCACGTCGCCCAGCGCACGCGCGATGGTCGACAGGCGGCCCGGGTGCTCGGCCTCCCATGCATCCATCATCCGCCGCACCTGCTTGCGCTGCAGGTTCTCCTGGCTGCCGCACAGGTTGCACGGAATGATCGGGAACCCGCGCAGGCGCGCGTAGTCGGCGATGTCGCGCTCGGCCACGTACGCCAGCGGGCGGATCACCACGTCGCGGCCGTCGTCGCTGCGCAGCTTGGGCGGCATCGCGCTCAACTTGGCGTGGAAGAACAGGTTGAGGAAGAACGTGGCCACGCTGTCATCGCGGTGGTGGCCCAGCGCGATCTTCGTGAAGCCCTGCTGCCGCGCGAACGAATACAACGCGCCGCGGCGCAGCCGCGAGCACAGCGAGCACAGTGTCTTGCCCGCCGGCACCACGCGGGTGACCACCGAGTAGGTGTCCTGCTCGAGGATCGTGTACGGCACGCCGATCGCTTCGAGGTACGCCGGCAGCACGTGCCCGGGGAAGCCCGGCTGCTTCTGGTCGAGGTTCACGGCATGCAGCTCGAACGGCACGGGCGCGGCGCGCTGCAGCTGCAGGAGCACGTCGAGCATCGTGTAGCTGTCCTTGCCGCCGGACAGGCACACCATCACCTTGTCGCCAGCCTCGATGAGGTTGAAGTCGGCGATGGCGCGGCCCACCTCGCCGCGCAGCTTCGTCGTCAGGCGCGCGAGCGCGGCGGCGTCGTCGCGCGGGGCGGGATCGGCCAGGGCAAGCGGAAGGGGAAGGAGGGCGGACATGGACCGGCGATTTTACGCCGCGCCCGGCGCGCGGGCCGCGCGCGTCCACGCGCTAGGCTTGCGCGCATGAGCGCCGTCGACGACCTGCCCGCCATCGCCCACCGCCTGGCCGGCCTGCGGCTCGAGCACCGCGACCTCGACGCGGCGATCGAACGGCTCGTGCGGCTGGGGGATGCCGACGACCTGGGCCTGAAGCGCCTCAAGAAGCGCAAGCTGCTGCTCAAGGACGCGATCGCGCGTCTGGAATCCAAGCTGATCCCCGACGAACCCGCATAGGGTGGGCCCTGGCCCACCGATGCCGACCCACTGGTGGATTGACCCTGCATAGGGGGGGCCTCGGCCCACCGGCATCCGCTCCCTCGGGGCGTTCAATGCCATCCGCGAATCGTGCAGCGGTGGGCCACGCCCACCCTATGCCGGCGCGGGCTCGCGTTCGGCGAGGTCGGGGCTGACCTTCTCGATCGTGTGGCGCAGCTCGCGCCCGAGGATGAAGCGCGCGTCGCGCGCCCAGGCGTCCAGGCGTTCGTCGAAGGCGAGCTTGCCGTTGGCGTCCGGCCACACCAGCCCCAGCGCGCGCAGCTGCTGGATGAAGCCGCGGAAGAGCGTCTTGTCGAAGAACTCCGGCGCGGCCGGCGCGTAGAGCAGCGACAGCCGCTGCGCGGCCAGCTGGCAGAGCGATTCGAGCTCGCCGGCGCCGAGCGTGCCGGATCCGTTCTTCGCCAGCACCGAGGTGGCGATGGTGTAGCGCTCGAAGGCCTGCTGCAGCGGATGGCCGATCGCGCGCAGGCGGAACACCTCGTCGGTCTGGCCGACGTTGCGCGCCAGGATGTCGGTCTCGTCGAGCTCCGGGTCGTCGGCCACGCGTTCGAGCAGCCCCTCGCGGATGAAGATCTCGACGGTGCGCGCCAGGCGCGTGCCGAATTCGTCGGCGTCCCACGGCAGGAACAGCTCGGATTTCAGGAACGGATACACCGCGCGCCCCAGCCGCAGCACCGCGTCCTGGCTCATGCGCCGGTTGCGCTGGAAGCAGCAGGCGATCCAGCTCGCCGCGGTGAACAGGTGCAGCACGTTGTTGCGGAAGTAGGAGAGCAGCACCGCGGTGTCGTCGTCCACGCCCAGCACGTCGCCCAGCGGATGCGCGGTGCGCACCAACAGGCCGATCTCCTCGCCGTGCGCCACGATCTCTTCGGGCGCGTGCGGGGTGACGGTGACGCGGTCCGAGTACGGGAGCTCGGCAAGCAGCGTCTTGGACAGCGCGATCTGCGCCAGCAGGTCGGCCTCGCTCATGGCGTGCTTGGGCGTGGACAGCAGCGCGAGCGCGAGCAGGTTGACCGGGTTGACGTCGGCGGCGCGGTTGACGTTGACCTGGATGCGCATCGCCAGCGCATCGACGGTGTCGGCCAGCCACGCGGGCTTCTCGTCCCCGGGCACCGGAGTGCCGTCCCAGCCGGGCGCATGCTCGGCGAGGATCTGCGACAGCCGGATCGGCTCGCCGAAGTTCACCACCACCTGCCCGTAGTTCTGCCGCAGCACGCGCGGGATGCCGGCGAGCAGTGCCCACACCGATTCCTTCTCCTTGGGCTTGCCGGAGAGCTCGTCGAGGTAGCTGGTGCCTTCCATCAGCTTCTCGTAGCCGACGTAGATCGGCTGGAACAGCACCGGGCGCGTGGGCTGGCGCAGGAACGCGCGCACCGTCATCGACACCATCCCGCCCTTGGGCGGCAAGAGCCGCCCGGTGCGCGAGCGCCCGCCCTCGACGAAGTACTCGATCGAATGCCCGCCGGCGACGAGTTGCGCGACGTATTCGCTGAGCACCGCCGAATACAGCGCGTTGCCGCGGATCGAGCGGCGGATGAAGAACGCGCCGCCCTTGCGCAGGATGGTCCCGATGATCGGCAGGTTGAGGTTGATGCCGGCCACGATGTGCGGCGGGACGATGCCGCGCGCGTACAAGAGGTAGCTCAGCAGCAGGTAGTCCATGTGGCTGCGGTGGCTGGGCACGTACACCACCTCGTGGCCCGGCGCGTCGGCCTTGAGCTGGTCGAGGTGGTGCACCAGCACGCCGCGGTAGATGCGGTTCCAGACCGGCGTGAGGATGAACGACAGCGAGCGCACCACCGGGTGCGAGTAGTCGGCGGCCAGCTCGTAGGCGTAGGCGTGCGCCTTGCGCCAGGCGTCCAGCGCGCTGCTGTTGTCGCGGCGCGCCTGGTCGGCGATCGCGTCCTTGACCGGTTGCGAGGACAGCACGCGGTCCACCAGCAGGCGCCGCGTGGAGAGGTCCGGGCCGATCACCGCCGCGCGGATGCGCCGGAAGTGCGCGCGCAGCACGCGCTGCAGCTTGCGCACGGTGCGCTCCGGCGGCAGCCCCTCGTCGATGACGCCACGCAGCCCCACCGGCGGCGCGAAGCGCACCAGCGTGTTGCGGCCGTTGAGCAGGATCGACAGCAGCCGGCGGAAGCGGCCCACGAGAGTCCAGTTCTCGGAGAACAGAACCGAGAACCAGCCGCTCGACTTGTCCGGCGCGCGCCCCACGAAGATCGACACCGGCACCAGCTGCACGTCGAGCGACGCATCGTCGCGATGCGCGGCCAGCAGGCGCGCGAGCGAACCGGAATGGGTCTTCGGTGATTCGGGCTGGTCGGACAGGCCGCTGATGCGCAGCACGTCCAGCGAGGGCGGCAGCGCGTTGAGGTTGCGGCGCGAGAGCGCCACGTACGCGCGCTTGCGGCCCAGCGGGTCGCCGGGCAGCGGCTGCAGCGGCGAGGGCAGCCCGGCCTCGCGGCAGGCGCGCTCGAGGATCAGCGCGTTCGACAGGCCGTAGTCCTCCAGCACGTAGCACACCGGCTTGCCGCGCCACGCCTGCGGGACCTCGGCGGCCGGCGCGGCGGGCTCAATGGTGAGCGACACCCACGGCGCCATCAGCCGCCCCATCAGCCGCGACCACAGCGGCCGCCGGGTGGACTTCAGGCGCGCGGGGGCGGACGCGGGTGCAGGCGGGACGGTGATCGGCAGTTCGGCCTGCGCGGGGTCGCGCGCGGGGGTCGGGTCGATGGCATCGCCTTCGGCATCGTCGACGCGGGACACGGCGGCATCGGCGTCGACCAGCGCGGCGTCGGTGGGGTGGATGTCGGTGTCGACGCGGGCAGCGGCATCGGCGCGGGCATCGGCATCGGCATCGATATCGACACCGACGGCGCGGTCGGCGCGGGCGTCGTCATCAGGGTGGATCGGATCGGCCCCGCGCGCCTGGGCATGCGTTGCGCACGGCGCCGATGGCGTGGCGGCATGCCCCTGCGTGGACGCGTCCACCGCTGGGTCGCACTCGTGCGGCACGCCTTGATCCGGAGCGCGGGCCGCGGCGGCCGCGCGCGCAGGCGCCGCGGGGCCGGTGTCGGCGGTGTCGGGCGTGGCATCGCCCGCGGCGGCTTCGGGATCCGGGAATGGCAGGGGCGTCTGGCGCGGCATCGGGCGATTATGCCCGCCGCTCCGGGCGCCCCCGGCGCGCCGGGCCGCTCAGCGCGCCCGCGCGGGAGGCGCCGGCGCCGCCTGCGGCGCCGTGCGCGCGGCCTCGCGCGTGGCCACGCGCAGCACGTCGTCGAGGTACCACGCGCCGTCGATGCGGGTCAGCGGCACGCGCGCGTCGATCGGCTGGCCGGCCACCGCATAGCGCACGCGCACCACCGCGCGCGCCGCGTCGCGCTGCACGGTGTCCACGCGCGCGCCGGCGAGCGCGGCGTGCACGTCCATCCCGTAGTCGCGCAGCGACAGCCGCGTGGCGCGCAGCAGCGGCCGCAGGCGGGCCAGCCCGGCGTCGAGGCCTTCGGCCTGCCAGCGGGCGGCATCGCCCAACCCGCTGGACTGCACGGCCTGCACCAGGCGTTCGATCGTGCGGTGCCCGCGCGCGCGGTCGCCCAACGGCGCGGACTGCCCCCAGCGGCCGAACGCGGCGACCAGTTCGGCGTAGTGGTCGCGCTGCGCGTCGCCGTGGTCGCCCTCGGTGCGCACCGCCTGCGCCGCGAACAGCCCGAGCGTGGCGGCCGCGGCCTGCAACTCGCGCGTGTTGCCGGCGAACTGGCGGTCGAACTGGCGGGTCAGGCGTTGCCTGGCGCCCGGCGCGGCCAGCGCCGCCAGCGCGGCGGGGATCCGGTCATGCAGCGGCAGCTCGACCAGCGGCCAGCGCGTGCGCCCGGCGCGCCACGCCACGTCCACGCGCGCATGCAGCGCCGGCGGCAACGCATGCCGCGCGTACGCGGCAAGGTCGTCGGCGCGCAGGTCTGCGATCAGCCGCGCGACGGCGGCATCGGGCGCCTGCGGCGGCGGCGCCTCGCGGTCCGGCGCGGGCGTGCGGGCGCAGCCGGCCAGCAGCGCCGCGCAGGTCAACATCGCCGCGATCCGCAGCATCACGCCTCCCGGGCCGAACGCTCGGGCATCTTGGCCAGCGTGGACGCGGCAGGGCAAGTCCATCCTGCGTCCCGCCGCGTCCGCAGGCGCCGGATGCGGCCCGCCACCGCGCCAACGAACTGCGGACGACCGGCGGAACGGCGCGCATGCCGGGGCGGCATGGCGTACGGCCTGCGGCCGCGGGCGCAGGCTCAGCCGTCCAGCAGCGCGCGGATCGCGGCGAAGCCGGCCGTCGCGCGCTCGGCCTTACGGGCGGCGTCGGCCACCGGGTCGGCGCCGTCGCGCTGGAGTTCGGCGGCCGGCAATTCGTCGAGGAAGCGGCTGGGCTTGAGGCGGTGCACGTCGCCCCACTTGGTCGCGGTGCGCGAGTGGGACAGCCAGAGCTGCTCCTTGGCGCGGGTGATGCCGACGTAGAACAGCCGGCGTTCCTCGTCGACGCGGCCTTCGTCGAGGCTGGCGTCGTGCGGCAGGGTGCCGTCCTCGACGCCGACGATGAACACGTAGCGGAACTCCAGGCCCTTGGCCGCGTGCAGGCTCATCAGCCGCACCTGGTTGCCGGCCTCGCCCTTGTCGGCGTGGCTGAGCAGCGCGAGCGCGGCGGCGAGTTCGCCCGGGCCGGCATTGCGGGCACCATCGAACCATTCGGCGAGTTCGTCGAGATTCTGCTTGCGGCGATTGAAGCTGGCCTCGTCCTTGCACTCGCGGCGGATCGCGGCGAGCAGGCCGCTGGATTCGGCGATCGCGCGCACGAGTTCGGCGGGCGGCAGCCGGCGCGCCTGATCGCGCAGCGAACGCAGCAGCGCCGCGAACGTTTCCAGCGCGTTGGCCGCGCGCGGCGGCAGCTGCTTGAGCGCGCCGACCGATTCGATCGCCCGCGCCATCGGCATGTGCTGCTGCTGCGCCAGCGCGGCGAGCTTCTCCAGCGTGGTCGCGCCCACCTCGCGCCTGGGCGCCTGCACCGCGCGCAGGAACGCCGCGTCGTCATCGGGGTTGGCGACCAGCCGCAGCCACGCCAGCACGTCCTTGACCTCGCCGCGCTCCAGGAACGCGGTGCCGCCGGACAGGTGGTACGGGATGCGCAGCAGCTGCAGCGCCTTTTCCAACGCGCGGCTCTGGAAATTGCCGCGGAACAGGATGCAGAAATCGCTCCACAGCGCCTGTCGCTGGGTTGCAGTGAACTGGATCTCGGCGGCGACCTTCTCGGCCTCGTGCCCGGCGTCCTTGCACTCCCACACGCGGATGCGCTCGCCGTCGGCCTGGTCGGACCACAGCGTCTTCGGGTGTTCGTGCGGGTTGTGCGCGATCAAGGCGTTGGCCGCGCGCAGCACGCGGTTGCTGCAGCGGTAGTTCTGCTCCAGCTTGACGATGCGCAAGCTTGGGTAATCCTTGCCCAGCTGCAGCAGGTTGTCCGGGTTGGCGCCGCGCCAGGCGTAGATCGACTGGTCGTCGTCGCCCACGCAGGTGAACAGGCCGCGCTCGCCGGCCAGCGCGCGCAGCAGGCGGTACTGCGCATCGTTGGTGTCCTGGTACTCGTCCACCAGCAGGTAGCCGATGCGCTCGCGCCAGCCCAGCCGCGCGTCCGCGTCGGATTCCAGCAGCTGCACCGGCAGGCGGATCAGGTCGTCGAAGTCCACCGCGTTGAACGACTGCAGGCGCGCCTGGTACAGCGCGTACACGGTGGCCGCCTCGATCTCGCGCGCGCTGCGCGCCTCGGCCATCGCCTGCTCGGGCGACAGGCCGGCGTTCTTGGCCTTCGAGATCAGGCTGCGCACGCCATCGACGACATCCGGCTTGCCGCCGGCGGGCAGCAGGTCCTTGACCTGCGCGTGGGTGTCGTCGCTGTCGAACACCGAGAAGCCGCGGCGCAATCCGACCTTCGCGTGCTCGATCTGCAGCAGGCGCAGACCCAATGCATGGAACGTGCACACCGTCAGCCCCTCGGCCGCATCGCCCTTGATCCGCCGCGCCACGCGCTCGCGCATCTCGCGCGCGGACTTGTTGGTGAAGGTGATCGCCGCGATGCGTCTCGCCGGCATCGCCCCGGACGCGACCAGGTGCGCGATCTTCTCCACGATCACCCGCGTCTTGCCGCTGCCCGCGCCGGCGAGCACGAGCAGGGGGCCGTCGACGTGCAGGACGGCGTCGCGTTGGGGGGGATTGAGGCCGTGCAAAGGTAAGGGGCTAGGGGCTAGGGGTGAGGGGCTAGGGAAAAGCAACGGTTCCGCGATCGGGCCATGCGCGTTGCGCTGCGATTTTACAATCGGTGTCCGATGCCATCGCCGCATCGATGTATCGCTGTTGCTTATCCCTAGCCCCTAGCCCCTCATCTCTAGCCCCTGCCCCCCAATGGCCAAGCTCTACTTCTACTACTCGGCCATGAACGCCGGGAAGACCACCACGCTGCTGCAGAGCGCGCACAACTACCGCGAGCGCGGGATGCGGGTGCTGATCCTGGCGCCGCGCTGGGACGACCGCGCCGGGGTTGGCACGGTGGCCTCGCGCATCGGGCTGGAAGCGGCCGCGCATGCGTTCGGGCGCGACGAGGACCTCGAGCGCAGCGTGCGCGCGGACATCGCCGCGCACGGGCCGCTGCACTGCGTGCTCGTCGACGAGGCGCAGTTCCTCTCGCGCGCGCAGGCGTGGCAGTTGTCGGAGGTCGTCGACGCGCTGCGCATCCCGGTGCTGTGCTACGGGCTGCGCACGGATTTCCGCGGCGAGCTGTTCGAGGGCAGCGCGGCGCTGCTGGCGTGGGCCGACGAACTCGAGGAGATCAAGACGATCTGCCACAGCGGCAAGAAGGCGACGATGACCGTGCGCGTGGATGAGGCCGGGCGGGCGGTGCAGGACGGTCCGCAGGTGGAGATCGGCGGCAACGAGCGCTACGTGTCGGTCAGCCGTGCGGAGTTCAAGAAGGTGATGCGCGGCGAGGGCGCTATCGCCCCCATGCAGGTGCCCTTGCCCCTGTAGAGGCACGCCTGCGCGCATGTCGATCGATGGATCGCGCGTGCGGCGTCGTGCGCGAACGGCAGGCGCGCGGGCGCGCCTCTACGGGGCGGCGTCCTGGTCCAGGGCGTCGCGCTCGGCGCGGATGCGGGCGGCGGTGGCCGGATCGCCGGCCAGCAGGTGGCGCGCCGCGGCGCGCTCGAACAGGCGCGCGGCGCGCACGTCGCCACGCGGCAGGCAGCGCGCGTGCTGCGCGTCGACCGCGCCGGCCAGCGAGGGCGCGACGGCCGCAAGCGCGCGCGCATCGGCCAATCCCGCGCGCAGGCGGCGCAGGCAGGCCTCGCGGTCGCCTTCCACCCAGTCCAGCTGCGCGGCGAGCAGGCGCAGTTCGAGCGCCTCGGCGGCGGTGGTCGCATGGCCCGGCGCGGACACCCGCGCCAGCATCGCGCGCGCCGCGGCCGCGTCGCCGCGCTGCAGGTGCAGCTCGACCAGCAGCCGCTGCACCGCGCGGCGCTGCGCGGGCGAGGGCCAGGCCGCGGCATGCGCGGTGGCGGCGTCCAGGAAGGCGGGCAGGTCCGCGCCCGGCATCGCGGTGGCCTGCCGCGCCGCGGCGGCCAGCACCCCGGCCTGCGCGCGCTGCGCGGCGCGTGCGCGGGCGGCCTCGCGCTGGGCCTGCCAGGCCTGCCAGCCCAGCAGGCCAAACGCCAGCACCACCGTGGCCAGCACCGCGGCCACGCCCAGCACGGAGCTGCGCCGGCGCCGCCACAGCGTGCTGATGCGCCGCGCCAGGCCGGTGCCGCGCGCGGACACGGGCTTGCCGGCGAGGTAGCGCTGCAGATCCAGGCCCAGTGCCTCGGCGGACGGATAGCGCGCCTCGGGGCTCTTGGCGAGCGCCTTGAGCAGGATGTTGTCGAGGTCGCCGGCCAGTGCCGCGGCGCGCGTGCGCGCGCCGGGCGGCAGCACGCCGGTGTGCTCGGGCGGCACCAGCACCTGCGCGCTTGCGCGCAGCGGCGGCGTGGAGAGGATCGCCTCTTCCCACGCCGCGTCGCTGGGACGCTTGGGCCGGTAGGGCTTGTGGTCGGTGAGCAGTTCGTAGAGCACCACGCCGAGCGCGTACACGTCGGTCATGGTGGTCACCGGCTCGCCGAGGATCTGCTCGGGCGCGGCGTAGTGCAGGGTGAACGCGCGCATGCCGGTGCGGGTGGCGTCCGGCCCGGGCCCGCCGTCGAGCAGCTTGGCGATGCCGAAATCCAGCAGGCGCACCTCGCCGGCCGGCGTGACCAGGATGTTGGAGGGCTTGAGGTCGCGGTGCACGACCAGGTTGGCGTGCGCGTGGCTCACCGCGTCGCAGACCTGCGCGAGCATCGCCACCCGCTGCCCGAGCGGCGCGGCCTGCGCGCGGCACCAGTCGGTCAGCGGGATGCCGTCGATGTACTCCAGCGCGAGGTAGGGCACCCCGTCGCGGCTGGAGCCGGCGTCGAGCAGGCGCGCGATGTGCTGGTGCGCCAGCCGCACCAGGATCTGCCGCTCGCGGGCGAAGCGCGCGCGCAGGTCGCTCTCCACCAGCCCGGGGCGCAGCAGCTTGAGCGCCACGCGCCGCTGCAGCAGGCCGTCGTTGCGCTCGGCCAGCCACACCTGGCCCATCCCGCCCTCGCCGAGCAGCCGTTCCAGCCGGTAGGGGCCGATGTCGATGCCCGGGCGCATCGGCGCCTGCGGGGACACCCACGGTTCGGAGAGGAAATCGCCGTGGTCGTCCTCCAGCGCGATCAGCCGCTCGAGGTCGTCGGCCAGCCCCGCGTCCTGCGTGCGCAGGCTCGCCAGCCGGGCGTTGCGCGCGTCGGTGGGCGCGTCGAGCAGTTCATCGAGCCACGGCGCCAGGCGCTGCCAGCGGTCGGCGTCCATGCGGCGCGGTCAGCCGGCCTTGGCCTCGCCCAGCGCGGCCAGCAGGTACAGGCGTGCCTTCTGCCAGTCGCGGCGGATGCTGCGCTCGGAGCGCTGCAGCAGCGCGGCGATCTCCAGCTCCGAGAGCCCCGCGAAGTAGCGCAGCTCGACGACGTGCGCCAGCCGCGCGTCCACCTGCGCCAGCTGGTTGAGCGCGGTGTCCAGCCCGAGCATGTCCTCGTCGACGCGGATGCCGCCCTCGAGGTCCTCGGGCAGGTCGGTGACGCGGTGCAGGTCGCCGCCGCGCTTCTGGGCAAGCCGCTGGCGGGCATGGTCGACGACGACGCTGCGCATCGCGCTGGCGGCGTACGCGAAGAAGTGCGCGCGGTCCTCGAACTTCGCCTCGCGGCGGCCGCACAGCTTGAGGTAGGCCTCGTGGACCAGCGCGGTGGCATCCAGCGTCTGCCCGTGCTGGCCGGCGAGCTGGCGGCGGGCCATCTGGTGCAGCTCGGTGTAGAGCGTGGACAGCACCTGGTCCAGCGCTCCGCGGTCGCCCTCGCGGGCGGCGTACAGCAACTGGGTGATGTCGGCGCGCTCGCTCATCGTCGCTCCCCGGGGACGGCCGGATCATACGCCGCGGTCTGACCCGTTCAGCGTTGGCAGGCCGGGCACCACACCGAGGCGCGCTGGCCGATGGTCGATGCCCGCAACACGCGCCCGCACGCGCGGCACGGCCCGCCGCCGCGGCCATACACCGCCAGTTCCTGCTCGAAGTAGCCCGGGGCGCCGTCGGGGGCCAGGAAGTCGCGCAGGGTGGTGCCGCCGCGCTCGATGGCGTGGACGAGGATCGCGCGCACCGCGCCGGCCAGCCGCGCGTAGCGCGCGCGCGACACCCGCCCGGCCGCGCGCAGCGGGTGGATGCCGGCGGCGAACAGGGCCTCGGCGGCGTAGATGTTGCCGACTCCCACCACCACCGCCTGGTCCATCAGGAACGCCTTGACCGGCACCCGCCGCCCGCGGCTGGCGGCGAACAGGTGGTCGCCGTCGAAGCCGTCGTCGAGCGGCTCGGGCCCCAGGCCCGCCAGCAGCGCATGGGTCGCCCCCGGTGGCTGCCACAGCGCGCAGCCGAAGCGCCGCGGGTCGTTGAAGCGCAGCACGCGGCCATCGTCCAGCGCCACGTCGAGGTGGTCGTGCGGGCGCACCGGCGCGTCGCCCGGCAGCACCCGCAGGCTGCCCGACATGCCCAGGTGCAGCAGGGCGCTGCCGGCGGCGGTGTCCACGAGCAGGTACTTGGCGCGGCGGCGGACCGCGTCGATGCGCTGCCCCGGCAGCACCGCGGCGATCTCCGGGGCGATCGGCCAGCGCAGGTCGGCGCGGCGCAGGGTGGCGCCGGTAACGCGGCGCCCGGCCAGGTGCGGGGCCAGGCCGCGGCGGGTCGTCTCGACTTCGGGCAGCTCGGGCATGGGCGGGAACGCAGTGGATGGTTGCGGGCGGCGCGTGCACGGACGGGCAGGCACCCGCGCCGGGGTGGGCGCGATGCGCGACACCCGCCGGCCCAGCATGGGGACGATGCATGCCGCCGGCCAGCGTCGCGTGGCAGCGCGCGAACCGTGGCCGCGCGCACGCCGCGCGTGCACGGTGCTGAACGGATCGCGTGGCCGCGCGCCGCGCACCCCCGCCGTACCGGCGCGAACGGTGCGGGGCGGGTGCGATGATCCGCGCCCGCTGCAACCCTTTGCGTCTTTTGGAGCCACGATGTCCGCGTCCCTGCCCGAGTTCCTCGCCGGTGGCCTGCTGCAGGCCCCGTGGTGGGCGCTGGTGCTGTACTTCCTGGCCGCCACCCAGCTGACCATCTTCGCGGTCACGCTGTACCTGCACCGCAGCGCCGCGCACCGCGCGGTGGACTTCCATCCGGCGGTCGCCCACGTGTTCCGCTTCTGGACGTGGCTGACCACCTCGATGATCACGCGCGAGTGGGCGGCCATCCACCGCAAGCACCACGCCAAGTGCGAGACCGAGGAAGACCCGCACAGCCCGCAGGTCAAGGGCATCAGGACCGTGTTCTGGCGCGGCGTCGAGCTCTATCGCGAGGCGCGCAGCGACCGCGCGTCGATCGAGCAGTACGGCAAGGGCTGCGTCGACGACTGGATCGAGCGCAAGGTCTACACCCCGCACGCGACGATGGGCCCGACCCTGCTGCTGTTCGCCAGCTTCGCGCTGTTCGGGTTCTGGGGCGTGGCGATCTGGGCGATCCAGATGGCGTGGATCCCGTTCTGGGCCGCCGGCGTGGTCAACGGCCTGGGCCACTGGTGGGGCTACCGCAACTTCGAGACCGCCGACACCGCCACCAACCTGGTGCCGTGGGGCGTGTGGATCGGCGGCGAGGAGCTGCACAACAACCACCACGCGTTCCCGTCGTCGGCGAAGTTCGCCCTGCGCAGGTTCGAGTTCGACATCGGCTGGGCGGCGATCCGCATGTTCGAGTCGGTGGGCCTGGCGAAGGTGCTGCGCGTGGCGCCCACGCTCGACGTGCGCCCGAACATCCACGTGCCCGATGCCGAGACGCTCAAGGCGCTGCTGGCGATCCGCTTCCAGGCGATGACCGACTTCTACCGCGGCGTCACCCTGCCGGCGCTGCGCGAGGAGAAGCGCACGCTGGGCATGAAGATGCCGCGGAGCCTGCGCAAGGCGCTGGCCGATGGCGGCCGCTGGCTCGACGCGTCCAAGCAGGCGCGCCTGCAGGCCTGGATGGCGCAGAGCCCGCGCATGCAGCAGCTGGCCGAGTTCCGCGCCAAGCTCGCGCACGTGCTCGACGACCGCTCGCACGACGCCCAGGCCACGCTCGCCCGCCTGCACGCCTGGTGCGCCGAGGCCGAGGCCAGCGGCGTGGCGGCGTTGCAGCAGTTCAGCCAGCGCATGAAGGGCTACGCACTGGCGCCGGCGCGGGTGTGATGCACGCGACGGTGTCGAACACCATGACGGCCCGCGCAGCGATGCGTGGGCCGTCTGCGTTGGAGCAGGCGATGCGCATGTCCTGCGCTGCCGTGATGGCGACCGTGCTGGCGGTCGCGGCGGCGCTGGCGGTGGGGATCGCCCCCGCACACGCGCAGGGCGTGCAGCGCGCCGGCGACTACCTCTCGCGGATGGACACCGACCACAGCGGGCGGGTGTCACTGCCCGAGTTCCAGGCCTGGATGGGCTACGCGTTCGAGCGCATGGACCGCGACCGCGACGGCGTGCTGCGCGCAGGTGAACTGCCCGGCTCGCGTGGCGCACCGATCAGCCTGGCCGCGCATCGCGAATCGCTTGCGCAGACGTTCCGCAGGCAGGACCGCAACGGCGACGGCCAGCTGGACGCGAAGGAGCTGGCGGCGCCGCCGCGGTAGATCCTCATGGGGTGGCCTTGGCCCGCCGATCGGCGGTACGGTCGATCGACGCCCTTCGCGGTGCGGTGGTTGCGCGCCGCACAGGTGGGCAAGGCCCACCCGATGCGACCGCTTGGTTGCCGAGGTTCTCCTGAGGCCGTCGCCCCTGCGAACGCAGGGGCCCAGTGACTTGGACCCGCGACACGCGGTCGCGTGTCGCTCGCCGGCGTTGGCATCTTCGGGTGAGCGCGAAGCGAAAGTCGCTGGGCCCCTGCGTTCGCAGGGGCGACGAAGTGGTTGATCGGCTGGCGACGCGATGCACGCACCACCGCGTCGCCGGCCATCGGCGCAACCAGCCCGCGTCACACGACGAACGCACTCTCCTTCGCGGAGTGCAGCAAGGCACGCCGCGCCGCCTGCGCGTCGGCCTCGTCGAGCGAGGCGTCGAGCTGAAACTCGCCCGCGGCCACCGTGCCCAGCGCGATGCCGTCGCGCAGCACGAAGCGCACGCCTGGCTGCCGCGGGATGCGCGCGCCGGGCAGCACGCTGCCCACCAGGTTGAGCGGGTCGAACGCCGACAGCGCGATCCACGCCCCATCGCCGGCGCGGTTGCGCACCGCGCGCAGCGCGGCCACCGCATCGGGCAGCGCGAACTGCTCGCCGGCGAGCCCGGCGATGAAGCGCCCGCCACGGATCTCGCCGCGTGCTTCCAGCCGGTGCAGTACGCGCAGCAGTTCGCGCCACGGCGGCAGCCACGCCGCCTCGCGTTCGACGATGCGCCAGCACACCACGCCGTAGCGCCGCAGCAGCGCGCGGGCGACGTGCTCGGTGTCGTCCGCCGCCTGGCGCGCGCGCGTGGCGACGGCTTCAACGTCACGCGACGGGCCAGCGCCCTCGTCTTCGCTCTTGCCTTCCGCGTCGCGGCGCAACAGTGTCCAGCGCCCGGCATCGGCCACGCCGAGCGAGAACTGGCGGCGGCGGTTGCGGCTCAGCGCCGAGGGCCGCTTCGATGGCGGCACCAGCAGCGCACGCAGGCCGGCGAAGCTGTCGCTGTGGGCGCGGCCGCGCGCAACCAGTTCGCCCAGCGCGTCCTCCAGTTCGGTGCGCAGCAGGTGGGCGTCCTGCTGCAGGTCGTCGAAGAACGTCGCCCCGTGGCGTGCGAGCAGCCCCTCCACGCGCTGGCCGCGCGACGACAGCGGCGCGGCGTCGCGATGGGGTTCCGCGCTGATGCGCAGCCACAGGGGCAGCTGCCGGCGCGGCACCAGCACGATGGGTGTCGCGCGCAGCGTGTTGGCGCGGCCCGACACACCCCCGGGCGCCGAAGCGCGCAGGCGCGCCCAGGCGATGCGCCCGGCGCTGCACAGCTCGTCCAGCCAGCCGACCTGGTAGTCGGCCACGCGCGCGGGGAGCACCTCGGCTTCCCATGCGTGCGCGGGCACTTCGACGCCTTCGAGCTGCGACAGCACGCCGCCCAGCGCCTCGCTGCCGCGCACGCGCGCACCCGGCGCCACTCGCTGCCACTCGCACAGGAAGCGCATGAAGTCCTGCGGCGATAACGGCTCGATCTCGCGCCGCAGCCGTCCCAGCGTGTAGCGGTGGATGCGCGCGAGCAGGTGGCGGTTGCACCACTGCTCGCCGGCCAGGCGCACGTCGAACGCGCCGCGCATGGCGATGCCGTCGGTTTCCAGCGCGATCAACGCAGCGTCGATCGTCGCCGGCGTGGTCGCGAAGTCGTGTGCGATCGCCGCCGGCGTGGTCGGCCCCGCGCCGGTCAGGCGGCCACGCAGCAGGTCGATGCGCGCGGAGTCCTCGCTCCACTGCGTGTCGTGCGCATCGGTGCGCGCCGCGATCACCGGCTGCATCGGCGCCTCGGGCCAGAGCGCGCGCGCCTGCAGCAGGCGTTCGGCGGCGACCCAGACGTGGTGCGTCGGCGCCACCTGCAGGCGCGTCGCGCGCGCATCCCCGGCCAGCGCCGCCATGAAGGCGGGCCACGCCGGGTCGCGCTGTAGTTCGGCGTCGGTGATGAAGCCCAAGCCGACCAGTGCCTCGTGCAGCTCGTGCACGTTGCGCGCCTGCGGCCATGCCTCCTCGCGCACGGCGTCGATGGCCTCCACGTCCAGCCGACCTAAATCGTCGGTGGCCTTCAACTCGCCATCGATGCGGCGCGCCACCGCCTGCGTGCGGCGCTCCTCTAGCGGTGCGTCGTCGAGGAATGCGTACGGGCGCGCGTTGATGGCTTCGGTCGCGAACGGCGAGGGCCCGGTGGTGTCGCGCGCGCTCACCGAAATGCTGCCGGCCTCCATCGCGCGCAGCACCGCGAGCCAGCCCTGCGCGTCCATCGCCTCGTGCAGGCAGTCGTCCAGCGTCTGCGCCACCAGCGGATGCTCGGGCACCTCGCGCTCGCCGACGAGGTTTTCCGCGCACGCGACCTGGTCGGGGAACACGGTGGCCAACAGGTCCTCGCTGCGCATGCGCTGCAGCTGCGGCGCGACCTTGGTGCCGCCCGTGTAGCGCGCCAGCGCCATCGCGGTGGTCGCGTTCCATCGCCAGCGCGTGGCGAACAGCGGCGCGTCCAGCAGCGCCTGCACCAGCACGTGTTCGGCACTGGCGCTGTGCAGGAATTTGGCGACGTCGATCAACGGGAAGCTGTGCGAGGTTGACAGCGACAGCACGATCGCGTCCTCGGTCGCCGCGGCCTGCAGCTCGAAGTTGAAGGTGCGGCAGAACCGCTTGCGCAGCGCCAGCCCCCACGCCCGGTTGATGCGGCTGCCGAACGGCGCATGGATGACCAGTTGCGTGCCACCGGAGGCATCGAAGAATCGCTCGAGCACCACATGCGACTGCGTCGGCACCACGCCGAGCGCGAGGTGCTGGCGGCAGACGTATTCGGCGAGTTGCGTCGCGGGGTTCTGGTCGAGGCCGAGGTTGGATTGCAGCCAGGCGATGGCGGGGGTGGTGTCGCAGTCGTCCGGAGCGCGCGCGCTTTCACGATTGCCGTCGCTCCCGCTGTTGCCCTTGCTGTTGCCCCCTCTCCCTCCGGGAGAGGGCTGGGGTGAGGGGCGGGTATTGCCTTGATGTTCGTCATCGCGATGTCCCTCGAGCGTTCCGAGGTCATCGCGGTTAGCACCAATCTCGTCGTCCCACCCCTCTCCCCCACCCACGCCCCGGCCCTGCCGCTCTGCGGCAGGGCGTTCATCGCCGCGCGAGCCAATGGCTCGCGAGCGCGGCACCTCACCCCGATGGGAGAGGGGCTTGGACACGCGCGCCGCGATCTCGCTCCGCAGCCGCGACACCGCCGAGGACAACTCATCGGTCCGCCCCGGCGCCTCGCCCAGCCAGAACGGGATGTTCGGCGGCTGCCCTTTCGCGTCCTCGACGCGCACGCGCCCCGGTTCGATCTTGAGGATCTTGTAACTCGCGTTGCCGAGCTGGAACACGTCGCCGGCAAGGCTTTCGATCGCGAAGTCCTCGTTGACGCTGCCGATCAGCGTGCTGGCCGGTTCCAGCACCACGGTGTAGTCGCCGACGTCGGGGATGGTGCCGCCGCTGGTCACCGCGGTGAGGCGACTGCCGGCGCGCGCATGCAGCCGCCTGTGCACGGCGTCGCGATGCACGAGCCCCGCGCGCGGACCGCGGCGGGTGCTGAAGCCTTCGGCGAGCATCCGCACCACTTCGTCGAACGCCGCGCGCGAGAGGTCGCGGTACGGCCACGCGCGCCGCGCCAGTGCGAACAGCTCGTCCTCGTCGCGGTCGCGCATGGCGACCTCGGCGACGATCTGCTGGCTCAGCACGTCCAGCGGCGCGTGCGGCATGCGCAGGGCATCGAGTTCGCTGCGCCGCACGGCGTCGAGCAGCGCGGCGCATTCGACCAGGTCGTCGCGCGTCGCCGGGAACAGCCGGCCCTTGGGCATGCCGCCGACGTGGTGCCCGGAACGCCCGACACGCTGCAGGAAGGCGGCGATCGAACGCGGCGAGCCGAGCTGGCAGACCAGATCCACGTCGCCGATGTCGATGCCCAATTCCAGCGACGCGGTCGCCACCAGCACGCGCAGGGCGCCGCGCTTCAGCCGCTGCTCGGCATCCAGGCGCAGCTCGCGCGACAGGCTGCCGTGATGCGCGGCCACGGCGTCGCTGCCGACCAGCTCGCCAAGGTGCCGCGCCGCGCGCTCGGCCATGCGCCGCGTGTTGACGAAGACCAGCGTGGTGCGGTGCGCGCGCGCCAAGGTCGCGATGCGCGTGTACACCTGCTGCCATTGGCCGCCGGTGGCGACCGTGCCCAGCGGCTCGTCGGGCAACTCCAGCGCGAGATCGCGTTCGCGGTCGTAGCCGATGTCGACGATCGCGCAGTCCGGCGTGCCGTCGGCCGCGACGCGTGACGCACCGGCGAGGAAGCGCGCGACCTCGTCGATGGGTTTCTGCGTCGCCGACACGCCGACGCGCACCAGCCGTTGCCCGCACAGCGCATCCAGGCGCTCGAGCGACAGCGCCAGGTGCGTGCCGCGCTTGCTCGCGGCCACCGCGTGGATCTCGTCGACCAGCACGCTGCGCGCCTGGCCCAGCATCGTGCGGCCGGACTCGCTGCCCAGCAGCACGTACAGCGATTCGGGCGTGGTCACCAGGATGTGCGGCGGCTTCTTGCGCATGCGCCCGCGCTCGGCCGCCGGCGTGTCGCCGGTGCGCACCGCGGTGCGGATCTCGATCTCGGGCAATCCTTGCACCGCGAGTTCGGCGCGGATGCCGGCCAGCGGCGCGTCGAGGTTGGCGTGGATGTCGTTGGACAGCGCCTTCAGCGGCGAGACGTAGACCACCAGCGTGGCGTCCGGCAGCGGCGCGACCAGCGCCTCGCGCACCAGTGCGTCGATGGCGGCGAGGAACGCGGTGAGCGTCTTGCCCGAGCCGGTCGGCGCGGCCACCAGCGTGTCGCGGCCCGCGGCGATCGCCGGCCACGCGCGCGCCTGCGCCGGCGTGGGCGCGGCGAACGTGCGCGCGAACCACGCGGCGGTGGCGGGGTGGAAGGCGGCGAGGGCGGGGTGATCGGCCACGTGGCGCGCAGTGTGCGCAGCGCGCGTCGCAACCGGCGCGACGACGCGCGGCCAGCGCCTAGACTGGCCCGATGAAGATCGCGAGCTGGAACGTCAACTCCCTGGCGGTGCGGATGCCGCACCTGCTCGACTGGCTGGAGGCCGCAGAGCCCGACGTGGTGGGCCTGCAGGAAACCAAGTGCGAGGACGCGAAGTTCCCCGACGGCGCGCTGGCCGAGCGCGGCTGGCGCAGCGTGTTCGCCGGGCAGAAGACCTACAACGGCGTCGCGCTGCTCGCGCGCGGGCGCCTGGAGGACGCGTGCATCGGCGTGCGCGGCTTCGAGGACAGCCAGCAGCGGGCGATCGCCGCGACCGTGGGCGGGGTGCGCATCGTCAACCTCTACGTGGTCAACGGCCAGAGCGTCGGCAGCGACAAGTACGCCTACAAGCTGGCGTGGCTGGCGGCGGTGCGCGACTGGCTGGCCCACGAGCTGGCCGCGCACCCGAAGCTGGTGGTGCTGGGCGACTTCAACATCGCGCCGGACGCGCGCGACGTGCACGACCCGGAGCTCTGGCACGACGGGCACATCCTGTCCTCCACCGCCGAGCGCGACGCGCTGCGCGCGCTGCTCGACCTCGGCCTGCACGACGCGTTCCGCCTGCACGACGACGCCGGCGGCACCTTCAGCTGGTGGGATTACCGGCAGGCCGCGTACCGCCGCGGGATGGGCCTGCGCATCGACCTGACCCTGGTGTCCGACGCGTTGCGCGGGGCGTGCGTGGAGGCCGGCATCGACCGCACCCCGCGCACCTGGGAGCGGCCCAGCGACCACGCGCCGGCGTGGGTGCGGCTGGACCCTGCGGCGCTCGGCTGACTGGAGCGCGTCCCGCGGGTGCGCTGCAGCGGATCGACCCATGGCCGCGACGCGCCTGCGTTGCCTCGCGCGGTGGCGGGGCGAAAAAAAACCCGGCGCAAGGCCGGGTCTTTTCGTTGCATCGAAGCCGGTGCTCAGCGCACGCGGCCGCGACGGAACAGGTTGACGATGGCCAGCAGCACCACCGCGCCGACCAGCGACATCAGCAGGCTCATGATGTTGAACGCGCCGTCGTTGATGTCGCCGCCGCCCAGCCCCAGCATGCCGCCGATCCAGCCACCCAGGAACGCGCCGACGATGCCGACGATGATGTTGAGGAACACGCCCTGCTGCGCGTCGGTGCGCATGATCTTGCTGGCGATCCAGCCGATGACGCCGCCGACAACCAACCAGATAATCAAGCCGATGGGATCCATCGCATGTCTCCTGAGGAATTCGTTGGGAAGTGATGCTCCCCAAAGCATCGGGGGCACGGCGAGTCTGTGCACGCACGCGTGACGGGCCTGTCAGGGGTTGCAGCGGGTTTTTGCCGCGTTGCCGCATGGTTCAACGGCGTGTTCGCCGCGTGCAGCGGGCGCCGATGAAGGCGCCTTCACGCCGCGCGCGGTGATCGCCTAGCCGCGCAGCGCGGCCAGCACCGCCTCGCGCGGCAGCTTGCCGGTGGCGTTGCGCGGCAGCGCCGGGACCCGGCGCAGCAGCCTCGGCAGGAACGCCGGGTCCACGCTGGCGCGCAGCGCGTTGACGATCGCCGCCTCCGAGGTGTCCGGCGCCACCGCCAGCGCGGCGATGCGCCGCACGCCCTGCGCGTTGGGCTCGAGCTGCACCACCACGCCGTCGTGCACGCCCGGCACCGCCAGCAGCTTGCGGGTGAGGTCCCCCAGCGAGGCGCGCTTGCCGGCGATCTCCAGCAGGTCCGCGCTGCGCCCACGCAGTTCGAACCGTCCGTCGGCATGCAGTTCGACGAGGTCGGCCAGCAGCACCGGCGCGGGCAAATGCGCGGCCTCGACCCGCGTGCCGTCGCCCGCCGGCGTGATGCGCACGCCCGGCAGCGGCGTCCAAGCGGCGTCGATCGCGGTGCGCCGGCGCGCGACGATGCAGGTCTCGGTCGACCCGAACAGCTCGCGCACCTCGCAGCCGAACATGGCCTCGGCCGCGCGCGCGACATCCACCGGCAGCGGCGCGGTCGCCGAGACGATGCCGGCCAGCGGCGGCATCGCGGGCGCGGCCTGCACCAGCGCGCGCAGGTGCACGGGCGTGGTGACCAGCAGCGCCGGCGCGAACGCCTCGGCGCACGCGCGTGCGACGTCGTGCGGGAAGAACGGCCGCGCCGCGTGCACCGCGACGTCGGCGATCAGCGGCAGCAGCACCGAGAGCTCCATGCCGTACATGTGCTGCGGCGGCACCGTGGCGACCAGCGGCGTGGTGCGCCGCGCGTCCAGCAATCCCTCGAGCGCGGCGACGTTCTGCGCGGTGCTGGTCGCGAACGCGCCCCAGGTCTTCGGGTTCGACGACGGCGTGCCGGTGCTGCCGGAGGTGAAGCCGATCGCGACCAGCGCGTCGGCGGCGATGCGCGGCGCCGCGCCGCCTGCGCGCGGCAGCACGTCTGGCAGGCGCAGCAGGCCCGGCGGCGCGGGCACGATGTCGGCGTCGCCGATGCAGTACGCGCCCGGATGCGCGGCGCGCACCGCGTCGATCACCGCCGGCGCGCGGGTGGGCGGCAGCAGCGTGGCCTGCCCGCGCAACGCCGCCGCGCAGAACGCCACCAGGAAGCGGTGGCGGTCCTCGCACAGGTTGATGGCGAACGGCGCGGCCGGCAGCAGCGCGGCGACGCCGCGCACCGCGTCGGCGAACTGCGCGCAGGTGTGGATGCCGGCGCCGTCGAAGGCCAGCGGACGGTCGGGCGGTCCGGCCGGCACCGGGGGCGGCGCCGCGTGTGGTGCGTGCATGCGGTGGGCGGTGCGTGGGGCCGTGTGCGTCGCGGCTAGCTTACGCTGGCGCCTGCAGCCCGCGGATGCCGCATGCCTTCCGACGCCGACCACGACGCGCATCGCGCGCGGCCCCCCGCCGCGCGCGCCACGACGCCCGCGACGATGCCCGCGCTGGGCTGGATGCCGCTGCCGCGCGGCGCGCGCGCCGAGCCACTGGCGCGCGCGTGGCTGGCCGAACGCGTGGGCATCGCGGCCGACGCGCTGCCGCTGGCGCGCGACGCACGCAACCGCCCGCGCCTGCACGGCGAACTGGGCGGGCTGGACGTCAACTGGAGCCACTCGGGCGGCTGGCTGCTGCTGGCGTACGCGCGCGGCGTGCGCGTGGGCGTGGACGTCGAATCATTGGCGCGTGCGCGACCGCGCGTGCTGGAGCTCGCGGCGCGCTGGTTCCATGCCGACGAACACGCGGCGCTCGCTGCGTTGCCGCCCGACGCGCGCCAGCATGCATTCCTGCGCCTGTGGTGCGCCAAGGAAGCCGTGCTCAAGGCGCACGGCGCGGGGCTCGCGTTCGGGCTGCACCGGCTGCGTTTCGACGGCGCGTCGCGGCTGGTGGCCTGCGATGCCGCGCTGGGGGACGCCGCTTCCTGGCGCGTCGACGCGTTCGAGCCCGCGCCGGGCTTCGTTGCCGCGTGCGCGGTGCAGGCGCGCGCGACGGCGGCGGTGTTCGACGACGCGGCGCGCTGACGCCCGTCGACACAGGCAGCCATCGCCCCAGGCAGCCCCTCGTCCCAAGCAGTCCGTCGCACCAAACAGTCCGTCGCCCCAAACAGTCCGTCGCCCCTGCGAACGCAGGGGCCCAGCGCCTTTCGCGGCTGCACGATCGCGCGCAAACAACGGGCCAGCGGCAGCCATCGCCACCACCACCGCGAACCGCAGCCGCTTCCCGCCGCGCACATCGCTTCAAGTGCAGCACAGCGCAGGCGCGCAGGCGCGCCTCTACACTCACATCGCATGAAGCCGGTGCCCGACGACCTCGCCCCCACGCTCGACGCCGGCCTGCGCGCGCTTGGCCTCGCGCCCGCGCTGGCCGCGCCGCTGCTCGCCTATCTGGCGCTGCTGGTGCGCTGGAACGCGACCTACAACCTCACCGCCGTGCGCGACCCGCGCGCGATGGTCGAGCGGCACCTGCTCGACTCGCTGTCGATGCACCAGCATGTCGCCGACATCGCCGCGCGCGGCGGCGGGCTCGCCGACCTCGGCACCGGCGCGGGATTGCCTGGCATCCCGCTGGCGATCGCGTATCCGGCCCTGCAGGTCACCCTGGTGGAGAGCGCCGGCAAGAAGGCGCGCTTCATGCGCGAGGCGGTGCGCACCCTCGGACTTGCCAACGCGCGGGTGGTCGAGGGGCGCATCGAGGCGGTCGACAGCCACGGCGGGTTCGACGCCATCACCGCGCGCGCGCTGGCCACGCTGCCGCTGCTCGTCGAGCTCGGCGGGCGGCTGCTCAAGCCCGACGGCGTGCTGCTGGCGATGAAGGGCGTGGACCCCGCCGCGGAGATCGCCGCGCTGCCCGCGGGCTGGCGGTGGCTGGCCACGCACCGCCTGGCGGTGCCCGGCCTCGACGCCGAGCGCCACCTGGTGGTGGTCGGGCGCGCGCCCGCCTGACGGCCCGGCGCGCCGGGCGCGAGGCGGCATAATCGCTGCCCGGTCGGCCGCGCTGCCCGGGTCCCCAGTCCCGGAATGCGCCGCATGGCCCGCATCATGGCTGTCGCCAACCAGAAGGGTGGCGTCGGCAAGACCACCACCGCCGTCAACCTCGCCGCCGCCCTGGCGCGCAGCGCGCAGCGCGTGCTGCTGGTGGACCTCGACCCGCAGGGCAACGCGACGATGGGCGCGGGCATCGACAAGCGCGAGCTGGCGACGTCGATCACCGACGTGCTGCTCGGCGAGGCACGGGCCGGCGACGCCCGCGTGCGCACGGCCGAGGGCTTCGACCTGCTGCCCGGCAACATCGACCTCACCGCCGCCGAGCTCGAGCTGCTCGACACCCCCGAGCGCGAGCAGCACCTGCGCCGCGCGCTGGCGCCGATCGCCGGCGACTACGACTTCATCGTCATCGACTGCCCGCCCGCGCTGAGCCTGCTCACGCTCAACGCGCTGACCGCGGCCGACTCGATCATCGTGCCGATGCAGTGCGAGTACTACGCGCTGGAAGGGCTCTCGGCGCTGGTGGACACCATCGAGGCGATCCGCGGGCGGCTCAACCCGCGGCTGGAGATCGAGGGCGTGCTGCGCACCATGTTCGACGTGCGCAACAACCTCGCCAACGCGGTGTCTGCGGAACTCACCACCCACTTCGGCGACAAGGTGTTCCGCACCATCGTGCCGCGCAACGTGCGCCTGGCCGAGGCGCCCAGCCACGGCCAGAGCATCGTCGGCTACGACCGCGCCAGCCGCGGCGGCGTGGCCTACCTGGGCCTGGCCGGCGAAGTCCTGCGCCGCGCGCGCGAGCGCGACGCCAGCGCGCAGCGTGACACCACCACGGAGAGCGCCTGATGCCCACGGCCAAGAAGCGCGGCCTGGGCCGCGGACTGGAAGCACTGCTGGGCCCGCGCGCCGCCGCCGAGGCGCCGGCGCTGGAGGCCCGCCCGGGCGACACCCTGCGCACGCTGCCCGTCGACGCGCTGGCCGCCGGCCGGTACCAGCCGCGCAAGCACTGGGACGAGGCCAAGCTCGACGAGCTGGCCGAGTCGATCAAGGCGCAGGGCGTGATCCAGCCGATCGTGGTGCGCGAGGTGTCCGCGCGCGGCGGCAAGACCTTCGAGATCATCGCCGGCGAGCGCCGCTGGCGCGCCAGCCAGCGCGCGGGGCTCGCCGAGATCCCGGTGGTGGTGCGCAGCGTCGACGACCGCACCGTGGTGGCGATGGCCCTGATCGAGAACATCCAGCGCGAGGACCTGAACCCGCTGGAGGAAGCCACCGCGCTGCAGCGGCTGATCGACGAATTCGACCTGACCCACGCGCAGGCCGCCGACGCGGTGGGCCGCTCGCGCGCGGCGGTGTCCAACCTGCTGCGGCTCCTGGAACTGCCGCCCGAGATCCGCGCGCTGGTGGAAACCCGCGCGATCGAGATGGGCCACGCGCGCGCGCTGCTCTCGCTCGGCGCGCAGGCGGCGATCGCGATGGCCCGGCAGGCGGCCGAGCACGGCTGGTCGGTGCGCGACGTCGAGCACCGCGTGCAGCAGCTCGCGGCCGGCCAGGTGCCGTCGACCGCCAGTGGCAAGGCCCGCAAGCCCGCGGCCCGCGTGCAGGCCGACATCGCCGCGCTCGAGCGCGAGCTGGGCGAGGCGCTCGGCACCCAGGTCGCGGTGCAGCACGGCCGCAACGGGCGTGGCCGGCTGGTGATCCATTACGCGAACCTCGACGCCCTCGATGGCGTGCTCGACCGGCTGCGCGCGCCGCGCGGGTAAGCCGCGCGACGCGTGCCGCGCATCGCCGCGGCTGGTTGCCCATCATCCCGTCGAGCCGTGCCTGCACGCCTGCATCTCCGCACGCCGCATGTCCGCATGCCGCATGCGCGGGCATCCGCATGGACCGGATTCACGCACCAGGCGCGCAGGCACGCCTCTACGCGGCGCGGTTGCGCAGCGCGCGCACGGCCGCGTACACCAGCACCAGCACCACCAGCGCGATGCCGATCGCCTGCCACTCCTCGGGTTTGAGGGTCAGCACGATCGCGCCCATCGCCAGCACCGACAGCGCCGGGATCGCCGCGCCGCCCGGAAGCACGAACGGCGTGCCGCGCTCGCGGATGTCCAGCCGCTGCGCGCGCCACGCGGCCAGGCACACGGTGATGTAGACCAGGCAGATCGCGCCGCCGGACACCAGCGCCAGGGTGTCGAAATCGCCGGCCAGCGCCAGCGCCAGCGCGATGCCGGCGTGCATGACCAGCGCCGCGATGGGCACGCGCGTGCGCGCGTTGACGTTGCCGATCGCGCGCGGCAGGTAGCCGTCGCGGCCCAGCGCGTACAGCAGCCGCGAGCTGCCCAAGAGGTTGCCCATCATGAAGCCGACCATCGAGACGCACGCGGTCAGCAGCAGCAGCGTGCGCGCCGGGTCCCACAGCGTGCCGGCGGCATCGGCGAGCGGCACGCGCGAGTCGGCCAGGCGCGCGCCGAGCGTGCCCTGCGCGACCACCTGCACGCCGATGTAGAGCAGCACGCACAGCAGGATCGCCGCCATCGTCGCGCGCGGCACGTCGCGCGCCGGGTCGCGCACCTCGCCGGAGGGCACCAGCGCGGTCTCCATGCCAGAGTAGGCGAACATCACCAGCACCATCGACGCGCCCAGCGCCGACAGCGACGGGATCGCGGCCGGCGCGAACGTCACCTGCGACCAGTCGACGAAGAACACGCCGATCGCCGCCAGCAGGAACAGCGGGGTGAGCTTGAGCGTGGCCAGCGCGGCGATCGCGCGCGAGCCCAGCTTCACGCCGAACGCGTTGAGCGCGAACAGCACGCCGTAGGTGCCGACCAGCAGCGCCGCGCGCGCGCCCGGCGTGGCCATGCCTGGCGCAAGCGCCGCGACCTGCTCGGTCAACGCGCTGGCGACGCCGGCGCTGGAGGTCACGTTGCCGATCCACATCAGCGCCCCGGCGATGAACCCGGCGAACGCGCCGAACGTCGCCGACACGTAGGTGTACGGCCCGCCGGTCGCATGCGTGCGGCTGCCGACCGCGGCGAAGCACAGCGCGATCGGGATGATCGCCAGCGCGCCGGCCACCAGCGCCAGCGGCGCGGCCGGGCCCATCTCGTTCCACAGCGTGGTCGGCATGCGGAACACGCCGCCGCCTACGATCACGTTGATGACCGCCGCGGTCAGCGCCAGCGCACCGACGGCACGCAGCAGCGATGCCTCGCCGTGGACGGTGCGGTCGGGCTCGGACGGATGGGTCATGGGCGCGTGTCGATGGGAAAGGCGCACCGAGCGTGGCACGGCGATGCGCCGGACGCGAGCGCCGATGCCGGGACGCATCGAAAGCGGTGCTGCAACCTGCGTTCGGCTCTCGGGTGCCGGGCTTGGGCTGCCTGCAACACACGGCACGTCGCCCCTGCGCACGCAGGGGCCCAGCGCCTTTGTTCCCGACTGTGCGTGACATGCCTGAGCAAAAGTGGGCCCCTGCGTGCGCAGGGGTGACGGCTTGTTTTCGTCGCCGGCTGGCATGGGGGTGGCGCGGGTTCGCATGCAGCGATGCCGGAGCATCGCGTCCGGCGCATGGCCGCTGGCACGGTGCTGCCTCGGCGACGGGCAGCAGGCGCCGGATCGAATCTGCGGGCGTGCAACCACGATTCGTCGCCCCTGCGCACGCAGGGGCCCAGCGCCTTTGCTCTGTTGCCCGGCCAGTGACGCGCAGACCGCACCGCGGTGCGCCGTAGTTGCAGGCGCGCGGGCGCGCCGCTACTTGCTGCTGACGTACTTCTCGCGGCGGATGTGCGGGATCGGCAGGCCGTGGGCCTTCAAGGCCTCGAAGCAGGCGTCGACCATGTTCGGGTTGCCGCACAGGTAGGCGATGTCGCCGTCGGCCTGCGGCGCGAATTCCTCGAGGAACTGCTGCACGTAGCCGTGCCGCACGTCGGCGTGCGCATGCGGCGAACCGGCCGCGGGCAGCTCGCGCGAGAAGCACGGCACGAAGCGGAAGTTGGCGTGCGCCTCGGCGAAGGCGCGGAACTCGTCGCCGTACAGCAGTTCGCCGGGATTGCGCGCGCCGAACAGCAGCACCACCTCGACGCCGCGCGTGGCCATCTGCCGGGCGAGCTCGGGAAGCATCGCGCGGTAGGGCGTCACGCCGGTGCCGGTGGCGACCAGCAGGTAGCGCCGGTTGGCATCGGCCGGCATCAGGCAGAAGCGCCCGAACGGACCACTGGCCTGCAGCGTGCCGCCGATCTCCAGGCCCTCGAACAGCGCGGTGGCCGCGCCGCCGGGCACGTAGCTCACCGCGATCTCCACCGCCTCGCCCGGCCCCAGCGCGTGGTCGTGCACCGTGGCCAGCGAGTAGCTGCGCTTGGTGGCGGTGCCGTCGGCGTACTGGAAGTGGACCTGGATGAACTGGCCGGGGATGTAGTCCAGCGGCGCGCCGTCGTCGCGCACGAACACGTAGTGGCCGACGGTGGGCGCCAGCATGCGGCGCGAGGACAGGCGCAACGGGAAGAACTTCAACGCACACCTGCAACGGTGCGTGGCGCGGGGCGCGCCGACGGGCTGCCTATACTACCGGCCCGCGGCGCGGCGACCCCGCGGCCCGCGCCTCCACGCACGCCGGCGATGACCGACCCCACGCTCCCCGACCCCACCGCCGCGCTGTCCGTGCGCGCGCTGCGCAAGACCTACGACAACAAGGTCGAGGCGCTGCGCGGCGTGTCGCTGGACGTCGCCCCCGGCGACTTCTTCGCGCTGCTCGGACCCAACGGCGCGGGCAAGTCGACCCTGATCGGCATCGTGAGCTCGCTGGTCAACAAGACCGCCGGCGAGGTGCGGGTGTTCGGCACGGATCTCGCGCGCGAGCGTGGCGCGGCGATGCGCCACGTGGGCCTGGTGCCGCAGGAACTGAACTTCAACATGTTCGAGCAGCCGCTCGACATCCTGGTCAACTACGCGGGCTTCTACGGCGTGCCGCGCGCGGTGGCGCTGCCGCGCGCGCACGAGGAGCTCGAGCGCGCGCAGCTGGGCGCCAAGGCCACGATGATGAGCCGCACGCTGTCGGGCGGCATGAAACGGCGGCTGATGATCGCCCGCGCGATGATGACCCGGCCGCGCCTGCTGATCCTCGACGAGCCCACCGCCGGCGTGGACATCGAGATCCGCCGCGGCATGTGGAAGACCCTGCGCGAGATCAACGCCGCCGGCACCACGATCATCCTCACCACGCATTACCTGGAGGAGGCCGAGAGCCTGTGCCGGAACCTGGCGATCATCGACGCCGGGCGCATCGTCGAGTCCGGGCCGATGAAGGCGCTGCTGGCCAAGCTCGACGTCGAGGGCTTCCTGCTCGACATCGACGGCACGCTGCCGCAGGTGCTGCCGGCGATCGAGGGCGCCACGCTGGTGGCCGCCGACGACCACACGCTCGACGTCGAGATGCCGCGCGCGATGGACCTCAACCGCGTGTTCGCCGCGCTCGGCGAGGCCGGCATCCGCGTGCGCTCGATGCGCACCAAGTCCAACCGGCTCGAGGAGCTGTTCGTGCGGCTGACCGGCGCCAGCGCGCACGACGCCACCGCGCAGGCCGCGCCGGAGCCGGTGGCATGACCGCGCAGGCCGCGACCGCTGGCGACGCCACCCCCGCGCGCCGCAACCTCGTCGCGCTGGGCACCATCGTGCGCCGCGAGGTGCGCCGCATCCTGCGCATCTGGGGGCAGACGCTGGTGCCGCCGGCGATCACGATGACGCTGTACTTCCTGATCTTCGGCGGGCTGATCGGCTCGCGCGTGGGGACCATGGACGGCATCGCCTACATGGACTTCATCGTGCCGGGGCTGGTGATGATGGGCGTGATCCAGAACGCCTACGGCAACATCTCCTCGAGCTTCTTCGGCGCCAAGTTCGGCCGCCACGTCGAGGAGCTCCTGGTCTCGCCGATGCCCAACTGGGTGATCCTCGCCGGCTACGTCGCCGGCGCGGTGCTGCGCGGGCTGATGGTCGGCGCGATCGTGCTGGCCATCGCGATGCTGTTCACGCGCGTGCGCATCCCGCACCCGTGGGTGATGCTCTCCACCGTGCTGCTGGGCGCGACGATCTTCGCGCTGGCCGGCTTCGTCAACGCGGTGTACGCCAAGAAGTTCGACGACATCGCGATCGTGCCGACCTTCATCCTCACGCCGCTGACCTACCTGGGCGGGGTGTTCTATTCGGTCAAGCTGCTGCCGGGCTGGGCCGAGGCGGCCACCCACCTCAACCCGGTGTTCTACATGGTCAACGCGTTCCGCTACGGCCTGCTGGACACCTCCGACGTGCCGCTGTGGCTGGCCTACGCGCTGATGCTGGGGTTCGTCGCGGCGCTCACCGCGTTCGCGCTGTGGCTGCTCAGGCGCGGGGTCGGCCTGCGCAGCTGACGGCGTTGGCGGCGCGCCCGTCGGGACGCGCCGCCGCCACGCAGCTTTCGTCAGGGCTTCGGCACCGGCGCGGGTGCCGGGGCGGTCGCCGGGGCTGCCGGCGTCGCGGCACGCGTGGCCGGCTGGCCATCGGCGTCCACCACCCGCACCTCGCCGATCGCCAGCGCGCGCACGCCCGGCTCGATCTTGGCCAAGTCGCCCACCACCACCCAGGTCGCCGCGCGCGGGTCGATGGCGCGCGCCGCGCGGGTCACGTCGGCCACCGTCATCGCCTCGTTGCGCGCCTGGTAGCGCACGATGTAGTCGGCCGGCCGCCCGAAGCGCAGGTCGGCGGCGACCTGGCCCAGCACCGCCGCGCCGGTCTCGAACGCGCCGGGCAGGCTGCGGGTGTTGCTGGCGCGGATGCGCGCGACCTCGGCCTCGGTGACCGGGCGCGTGCCGCCGGCGAACGCGGCGATCTCGCGGCCGAGCTCGGCGATCGACTCGGAGGTCTTGTCGGCCTGCACCGCCGCCGAGGCGATCCACGGCCGCGGGCCGACCGCGCTGGTGGCGCCGCTGTAGCTGCCGTACGCCCAGTGCTTGTCCTCGCGCAGGTTCATGTTGAGCCGCGAGGAGAACTCGCCGCCCAGCACGCCGTTGGCGAAGTCGAAGTCGATGGTGCCGGCGTCGCCGGTCGGCGCGACCACCTGGCCGACGTACACGTTCGACTGGATCGCGCCGGGGTTGTCGACCAGGAACACGCGCGGCGCCGCGGGCCGCGCGACGTCCGCGACCGCCGGCAGCGTGGGCGCGCCGGCCGGGGTCTTCCAGTCGCCGAAGCGCTCCTCCAGCTCCGGGACGATCCGCGCCAGCGTGGTGTCGCCGACCACGACCACGCGCGCCTTGCCCGGCTGCAGCCAGTCGCGGTGGAACGCGACGAGGTCCTCGCGGGTGAGCGAGGCGATCGAGGCCTCGGTGCCCGAGCCGGTGAACGGGATCGCGTAAGGGTGGCCGGCGCCGTACAGCAGCGGCGGCAGCACGCGCAGCGCGGCGGTCTGCGGGCGCGCCTTCTCCTGCTGGATGCCAGCCAGCCATGTCGCGCGCACGCGCTCGATCTCGCTGGCCTCGAAGCGCGGGCGACGGATGACGTCGGCGTAGAGGTCCAGCGATTCGTCCAGCTTATCGGTCAGCGCCGACAGGCCGACGGTGGCCTGGTCGAGCCCCGCGCCGGCGCCGATCGACGCGCCGAGGGCTTCCTGGCGCGCCTTGAGCGCCAGCGCGCCGCGCTCGCCGGCGCCCTCGTCGAGCATCTGCATGGTGAAGTTGGCGGTGCCGAGCTTGCGGCCGAGGTCGGCGCTGAAGCCGCCCGGGAACTCCATGCTCACCTGCACCACCGGGATGCCCGGGCGCTCGACCAGCGCCACGGTCATGCCGTTGGACAGCGTGGCCATCTGCGGCGCGGGGAAGCTCAGCTCCGGGAAGCTCTCGGTCTTCGGCACGCCGGCGCCGCGGTCGACGTCCGAGGCCACCGTGCGGTACTTCGGGTCAGGCTTGGGCAGCGGCGCGGGCGCGGCGGCCGGCGTGGCGAGCACGCGCTCGGGCAGCGCCGAGGCCGGGGTCTCGCCGGGCTGCACGATGATCGTGTGCGAGCCGTTTGCGAACCAGCGGCGCGCCGCGTCGCGCATCTGCGCGGGGGTGGCGGCCATGATCGTCTCGAGCTGCTCGCGGTAGCAGTCCGGGCGGCCGGCGTACACCGCGCACTCGGCCAGCACGTCGGACTTGCCGCCGAAGCCGCCGATGCGCTCGATGCCGCGCACGAAACTGGCGCGCACCAGCGTCTTGGCCTGCTCCATTTCCGTGGCGGTCGGGCCCTCGGCGACCAGGCGCTCGAGCTCCTCGTCGATGATCGCCTCGACCTTCGCCGGGTCCACGCCCTGCTTGACGTCGGCCTGCAGCGTGAACGAGCCGGCGATCTCCTTCTCCCACAGCCCGGCGCTGACGCTGTCGGCGAGCCGGTCGTTGAACACCAGGCGGGTGTCCAGGCGCGAGGTGGCGCTGCCGCCGAACACCTGGCCGAACAGCGACAGCAGCGTGGCGTCCCTGGTGCCCCATTCGGCCACCGGCCAGGCGCGCAGGATGCGCACCTGCGGCACGCGGTCGGGCAGCACCTCGCGGGTGTCGGCCGGGCGCCGCGGGATGTCGGTCTTCATGTCCGGCAGGGTGGCGGTGGCCGGGATGTCGCCGAAGTAGCGGGTGACCTTGCGCCTGGCGGTGGCCACGTCGATGTCGCCGGCCAGCACCAGCACGGCGTTGTTCGGGCCGTACCAGCTCTTGAACCAGGTCTTGACGTCCTCGAGGGTGGCCGCGTCGAGGTCGGCCATCGAGCCGATCGTCGACCAGCCGTACGGGTGGCCGGCCGGGTACAGCGCCTCGAACAGGCGCGTGGTGATGCGGCGGCCGTAGGGCTGGTTGTCGCCCTGGCGCTTCTCGTTCTGCACCACGCCGCGCTGCTCGTCGAGGGTCTTCTGGTCGATCGCGCCGAGCAGGTGGCCCATGCGGTCCGATTCCATCCACAGCGCCATGTCCAGCGCAGTGGTCGGCACGTTCTGGAAGTAGTTGGTGCGGTCGACGTTGGTGGTGCCGTTCTGGTCGGTGGCGCCGACCAGCTCGAACGGCGCGAAGAACTCGCCGTCGTGGTTCTCGCTGCCCTGGAACATCAGGTGCTCGAACAGGTGCGCGAAGCCGGTGCGGCCGGGCGTCTCGTTCTTGCTGCCCACGTGGTACCAGAGGTTCACCGCCACGATCGGCGCCTTGCGGTCGGTGTGCACCACCACGCGCAGGCCGTTGGGCAGGGTGAACTCTTCGTACGGGATGGTGACGTCGGCCGACGCGTCGCGCGCCTGGGCGAGCACGGGCGGAGCGCCGCCGAGCGCGGTGGCGAGGGCGGCGGCGAGCAGCGCGCGCTGCAGCGGGCGGCGAGACGGCTGGGACATCGGTGCACTCCTGTGGCGGGACCCGTCGTGGGCAAGCCGCGCATCCTAGCGGCGCGCCGCGCCGTCCGACCGGGCCGAAGGTTGGGCACGATGAACCGTTGCCCGCCCGCACCGGTCCCGCCATGTTCCACGTCGTCCTGCACCAGCCCGAGATCCCGCCCAACACCGGCAACGCGATCCGCCTGTGCGCCAACACCGGGGCGACGCTGCACCTGGTGCGCCCGCTGGGGTTCGACATCGACGACCGCCAGCTGCGCCGCGCCGGGCTCGACTACCACGAGTACGCGCCGATGCAGGTCCACGACGCGCTCGACGACGCGCTCGCGGCGATCGCCCGCACGCGCGGCGCGCCGCCGCGGGTGTTCGCGCTGTCCACGCGCAACGCGGTGCGCTTCGACACGGTGGCGTTCGCGCCGGGGGATGCGTTCGTGTTCGGCAGCGAAACCCGCGGCCTGCCGCAGGAGATGCTCGACGCGCTGCCCGGCGGCCAGCGGCTGCGCCTGCCGATGGTGGCCGGCAACCGCAGCCTGAACCTCTCCAACGCGGTGGCGGTGGTCGTCTACGAGGCCTGGCGCCAGCAGGGCTTCGCCGGCGGGGCGTGAGCCGCAAAAGAAAACGCGCGGCCCCGGGAGGCCGCGCGTCGTCTTGCTTCACATCGACTCCGCTCAGGTGTTCGAGCCGGTGCCCTTGCCGGTCGACGTCGTCGACTTCGTGCCCTTGTCGATGCCGGTGTCGCTGCCACCCAGCGAGCTGCCCGACTGCCCCGCGCTGCCCGAGGACAGCGACGACGACGTCGACGAACCGCTGGAACCACCACCCATCGACGACTTCACGCGCAGGTTGTTGGTGACGTCCTTGACGCCGCTGCACGACTCGACCAGGTCCTCGATGCGGTACTTCATGCGACGCTCGTCGACCGTGCCGGTCAGCGTGACCACGCCGTCGCGCACGTTGAGCTCGATGTCGGAGGCGTCGATCTCGTCGTCGTGGTACAGCCGCTCGTTGAGGTCTTCCCTGATGCGATCGTCCGAGCGCGTGTAGCCCTTCGGGCCCTTGCCGCGGTGCAGCCCCTGCGACTGGCCGTAGGTGCCGAACGCGGACGCGCCACCGAGGTTGCCGCGCACGTCCTGCTGGCGGTCCTGCCCGTAGCCCATCGACGGGTTCGACTGGCCGAACTGCTGGCCCTGGCCGTAGCGCTGCTCGCCGTAGCCCATCGACTGGCCGTAGCCGGACGACTGCCCGTAGCCCTGGCCCTGCAGGCGGTCGCCGGTGCCGGTCATGCCGTAGGACTGCCCGTACTGGCTGCCGGAAGACGGCGCGTAGCCCTGCGAGGCGCCCGACGCATTCGAGCCGCCGTAGCCGTAGCTGTCGGAGGCGCCGAACTGCTGCTGGCGGCCCTCGCCCTGCCCACGCTGCGCACCCTGCTGGCCGTACGCACTGGACTGCTGCGAGCCGAACGGCTGCGAGCCGAACTGCTGGGAACCGAACTGCTGCGAGCCGAACTGCTGCAGGCCGAACTGCTGCGGGCCGTAGCCCTGCGCCTGCTGGCCGTAGCCCTGCGACGCGCTCGACGACCGCGAGCCGTAGCCCTGCGCGCCGTAGCTGCCGTAGTTCTGCGAGGCATCGTCTCCCGAGCCGTAGCCCTGGCGCTGGCCGTACTGCTGCGGCGCCTGGCCCTGCGCGCCGGATTGGCGGTCGCTCATCTGCGGCTGGCCGTACGACTGGCGCTCGTCGCGCCACTGGCTGCCGGTGCTGCGTTCGCGGTTGGCGAACTCGTTCTCGTCGCGTGCATGCACGCCGTAGGAGCCCTGCGCGCCCTGCATGCGGTAGGACGATTCGTCCGACTGCTGCGACTGCGGGCCGAAGCCGGCGTTCATGCGGCTGCCCTGCTCGCGGCCGGACTGCTGGAAGGACTGCTGGGCGTAGTGGTTGCGATCGCCCTGGTTGCGCTCGCTGCGGTCGAAATCGTTGCGCTCGTCGCGCTCGTTGCGGTTGGCCATGTCCTGCTTCCTCTCGTTGATCCATTGACGCGCCGCCTGTGCGGCGTGGGAACCCAATTGCCTGACGTTGCGCACCAGTTCGCGCGCCTCGTTCTTCATTGCCTGCGTGTCCGAACGGGACCGGTCCACCGGATGTGCCTCCATCTGTTGCGGGAAACGAAACGCCGGCGGACCGGCGGGGAGCGTCCGCGCGGCGTGCATGCGAGGGGGTTGGGGAGGGGCGTGTGGTGCGCCCTCCGCGTCGATGCATGCAGGCCGCGTGGTCCATCGACGTTGCCGCGCATCCGATTCGGCGGCGGTGAAGAACCCGTGCCGTTTGCGTTGCGCGCACGCGGTTCTTGAACGGCCGCTCAGCGAGGTGAGAGGCGCGTCGAGACACGCTTGCATGTGCGTGACAGGCATACGGCGAACGGTGAGATGCACCACGCACTGTCCAGGGACGGCGCGGCGCGCGAACGAAGTTCCGCGCGCGTCGCCACGACTTCAGCGTGCATTGCGACAGCGTGCGGATACTGCCGCCCACTCCGCGGAGGGCTGGTTTTCCGCGGGCTCCCGATCCACAACGAGAACTCCTCCATGACGATCCGTACCCTGCTCGCCGTCGGCCTGCTGTCCGCCCTTCCGTTCGCGGCCTCCGCCGCCGAGGGCGTTTCCTACTCCTACGTCGAAGGCGGTTACGCGGCGACCAACACCGATGCCGGCGACGCCGACGGCTTCGCGATCGGCGGCTCCGGCGCGATCGCGCCGAACTTCCACGTGTTCGGCAACTACTCCAAGCAGGAGATCGAGGACACCAACTTCGACTTCGACCAGTGGCGCGTCGGCGTGGGCTACAACCACGAGATCAACCCGCAGGTCGACCTGGTCACGCGCGTGGCGTACGAGCGCTTCGAGGCCGGCGAGGACCTGTTCGGCAATGACCTGGAGGCCGACGGCTACAGCGTCGAGGCCGGCGTGCGTGGCGCGCTGACCCCGAACTTCGAGGGCTACGCGCTGGCGGGCTTCGAGGACGGCGACGACTTCGGTGGCGGCAGCCGGGAAGGCGAGTTCTACGGCCGTGTTGGCGCGCAGGTGAAGTTCAACCCGACCTGGGGCGTGGCCGGCGACGTCAAGTTCATCGACGGCGACACCCAGGTCTTCGTGGGCCCGCGCATCAGCTTCTGATCGCACGCCCCTGCGGTGATCGCCACCCAGGTGGCACCGACGCCCGGCCCGAGAGCCGGGCGTCGCGTTTTTCCGCGTAGGCCGTGGGCATGCCCGCGGCCGGTACCATGCGCGCCCCCGCCACGCACCCGCGTGGCGGTTTTTTGTCCACATGCAGCAACAGGGGATTTCATGAAGAACGCATGGGTGCTGGCGCTTGCGCTGGCCACGACGCCGCTGGCCGCGAACGCCGGCGAGCTGGGCTATACGTACGCCGAACTGGGCTGGCAACAGACCGACATCGACGGCTTCGACACCGCCGACGGCCCGGCCCTCAACGCCTCGGTGGCGCTGGGCGAGCGCTTCCACCTGTTCGGCGGCTACGCGCGCCAGGACGCGCAGGCGGACCTGTTCGTCCCCGAGCTGGGCGAGGCCGTCGAGCTCCAGCTCGACACCGACGTCTACCGCATCGGCCTGGGCTGGAACCACGCGCTGACCGAGCGCGCCGACCTGGTGCTGCGCGGTGCCTACGAGCGCACGCACCTGGACCTCGGCGTGGCCGGCTTCGACGAGGTGGTCGACGGCAAGGGCGACGGCTGGTCGGCCGAGGCCGGCGTGCGCGGTCTGCTGGCCGAGCGCTTCGAGGGCTGGGCGGCGCTGGGCTATGCCGACGCCACCTCGTTCAACGTGGCCGGCGAGACGGTCGGCACCGACGAAGGCCAGGACGACGAGGTGTACGGTCGCCTGGGCGCGCAGTTCATGTGGAACGCCAACTGGGGCGTGGTGGGCGAGGCACGCCTGGCCGACGACGCCCACCAGCTGTTCCTGGGCGTGCGCGGCACGTTCGACGACTGGAACTGACCCTGCGCCGAGCGCTGGAAACGACGCCCGGCGCTGCCGGGCGTCGTCCGTTCATGCGCCTAACGCAGCGCGCGCGACGCATCGCCCGCACGCCCGCACCTGTCGCCAACGCACCCGTAGAGGCGCGCCTGCGCGCCTGTCCCCTGCGCCGAAGCATCCGTGACGCACGCATCGCGCGTAGCGAAGCATCAACGGCGCCAGCGCCGCTTCAGCCCACGAACAGGTCGTGCGGGTACTCAGGCTTCTGCTCGCGCGCCAGCAGCATGCGCAGGCCATCGCTGGGGGTGATGCGGCCGTGCAGCACCGCCTGCACCGCGCTGGCGATCGGCAGTTCGATGCCGCGGGCGTCGGCCAGGCGCATCACCTCGTCGGCGGTCTGCACCGATTCGACCACCTGCCCGATCGCCCGCACCGCCTCGTCGATCGACTGGCCGCGGCCCAGCGCAAGCCCGAGCCGGCGGTTGCGCGAAAGGTCGCCGGTGCAGGTCAGCACCAAGTCGCCCAGGCCGGCCAGGCCCATCAGCGTCTCGGCCTGCCCGCCCAGCGCGTGGTTGAGCCGCAGCATCTCGTTGAGCCCGCGGGTGATCAGCCCCGCGCGCGCGTTGAGGCCCAGCTGCATGCCGTCGGCCACGCCGGTGGCCACCGCCAGCACGTTCTTCATCGCCCCGCCGAGCTCGGCGCCGACCATGTCGTCGCCGGTGTAGGCGCGGAAGGCCGGGCCGTGCAGGGTGGCGGCGACGTCGCGGGCGAAGCGCCCGTCGTCCGAATGCACGGTCAGCGCGGTGGGCAGGCCCTGCGCGACTTCCTTGGCGAAGGACGGCCCGGTGACCACCGCGAGCGGCACGCCCGGGCCCAGCACCTCGCCGGCGACCTCGTGCAGGAAGCGCCCGGAGCCGGGCTCGAAACCCTTGGTCGCCCACGCCACGCCGGCCTGCGCCTGGCGCAGCGGCGCCAGTGCGCGCAGGGTTTCGGCGAAGGCGTGCGAGGGCACGACCACCAGCACGAGTCCGGCGCCCGACAGCGCGGCGGCGAGGTCGGGGGTCGCGCGCAGCGTGTCGGGCAGGGCGCAGCCGGGCAGGTAGCGCGGGTTCTCGAGGGTGGAGTCGATGGCCGCGACCACCTGCGAGTCGCGGCCCCACAGCGTGGTGGGGTGGCCGTTGCGCGCGGCCAGCGCGGCCAGCGCGGTGCCCCACGACCCCGCGCCCAGCACCGCGAGCGCGGGCCGGGCGGAGTGCGGCGGGGCGTCGGCCTGCGCCACCCGGGACGTCAGGCGTTGCCGGCGGTTTCGGCGTTGGCCAGCCCGTCGCCCTGCTGCTGGGCGGCGCGCTGGCGCAGGCCCTCGGCGTACAGCGCGTCGAAGTTGATCGGCTGCAGCAGGAACGGCGGGAAGCCGCCGGACTGGATCAGGTCGCTGACCAGCTGGCGCGCGTACGGATACAGCACGTTCGGGCAGTGGGTGCCGAGCATCGCGTCGAGGGTCTGCTCGTCGAAGCCGGCGAGGCCGAACACGCCGGCCTGCTTGACCTCGGCCAGGTAGAGCGGGCGCTCGTTGGCGTTGCAGGTCAGGGTCACGCCGAGGACCACCTCGTAGGCGTTCTCGCCCAGGCGCTGCACGGACTGGGTCAGGTTCATCTGCAGCTGCGGCTGGGCCGCCTCGTTGAACGTGGCCGGCGCGCCGGGCACTTCGAACGAGACGTCCTTGGCGTAGATCTTCTCGACGGTGAAGGCAGGCCCCGTGGCCTCGGCGTCGGCCGGGGCGGCACCGTTGAGGATTTCGTCGGACATCGTGGAACTCCAGGCGCAGCGCGCGTCGCGGAAAAAGTGGGGGGCGAAGTATAGGGCGCGGCCGTATTGCGGCCATGCGGGGCGAGGGGCCAAAGGCCAGGGGCTAGGGGCTAGGGACCAAGCACTAGGGCGACGCGGGCTGTCGCGGCAGCACTGGATGCCGGCCTTCGCGACAAACCGCTTCCCCTAGCCCCTAGCCCCCAGTCCCTGGCCCCTATGCCCGACGCCCTATCCCCGCCCCTTCACCAGCGGCAACCCCGCCTGCTGCCACGCGGCGACGCCGCCGTCGAGCCAGTGCACCTGCTCGTAGCCGCCCTTCTTCAGCTGCGCGGCGACCTTCGCCGAGGCCATGCCGGTCCGGCAGGTCAGCACCACCGGGGTGGTCTTCGAGGCCGGCAGTCGCTTGTGGTCGGGCTTGAAGTCCACCGACGGCAGCGAGCGGGCGCCGGCGATGTGGCCCTTCTCGAAATCGCCCGACGCCGACACGTCGATCACCACCGCGTCCTCGCGGTTGACCAGCGCGGTCAGCCCCGCCGGGGCCAGCGTGCGGTAGCCGCGGGTCAGCCGGCCGAACTCGGTGACGATGATCGCCAGGGTCAGGCCCGCCAGGGCCATCGACAGGAACATGTTGCGGCCGGCGAAGGCCACGAGCTCATCGAACGTCACGGACGCGGTCCAGCGTGAGGGGGCGCGATTGTCGCACCGCGCCCGCCCGCGCGCCGGCGCGGGGACCGGCTACTGCCCGTTCCAGAGGTCCGGCAGGCCGCTGGTGTTCCACCAGCGCTTGGCGACGGGGTCGAAGCGCCAGGTCTCGCGGTAGCCGACGATCCGCTCGGCCTGGGTGTGCACGTTGATGACGCCGATCTGCACCTCGCGCGCGGCGGTGCCGGCCTCGAGATCGACGGTGGCGCCGGCGTCGCGGTAGCTGGAGATGCGCACCTGCTGGTAGCGCTGCACCTGCAGCTCCGACAGCGGGTTGGCGCGCAGCACCTCGGGGTCCACCAGCCGCTGCGCGCCGGCGAACTGGCCCCAGCGGATCGCCGCCGACCATTCGTACTGCGCCTTGTCGAGCGCATCGGTGCGCGGGCCGACGCTGGCGCAGGCGGCCAGCAGCGCGAGGGCGGATGCAAGCAGCAACGAGCGGATCGTTCGCATTGGCACGGACCCCGGCGGTGGTGCGGCCGATCGTACCCGGCGGCCCGTCGGCGCGCGGCGCGGGGCGTCCGCGCATCGTCGGCGGCGCGCGCATGCGTGCAGGCATCGCCCTCGCTGCGTCAGGCGCGGGCGATCGCGACGAACCGCGCGGTCGAGTCGGTTGCCAGCGTGCCGTCGGCCAGGCGGGCCTCGGCACGCACGACGATGCGCGCGCGGCCGCGCGTGCGCAGCGACTCGAGGAACGCGTCCCAGCCGCCCGGTTCGTCCGGATCGCGCATTGCCACCGCCTCGAGGTCCTCGAACACCGGCGCGCGGTAGCGCACCTGGCTGTCGGCGACGAACACGTCGGCCTGCAGCCCCGCGGCCTCGACGTGCAGGGTCACCACGCCCCAGCCGGCCAGCGTCATCAGCGACGCCAGGCTTCCGCCGAACGCGCAGCCCTTGTCGTTGACGTTGGCCGCCAGCGGCGCGCGCAGGCGCAGGGTGGCGCCGTCGAACCCGGCCACCGACACCCCCAGCGCGGCCACCGGCGGCATCGCCTGCAGGTGCGCGGCGAGCGCGGCCAGGCGCGGCGCGTGCGACGGCATCGATGACGACGCGGCATGGAGCGGATCCGGGGCGGTGGTCGTGGCGTCGGGCATGTGGGTGCGTGTGGCAGGCTGGCGCGATGGACGACGCGCGAAGGCCGCGATGGTATGTGCTCTCGCTGCGCCCGCGCGGTGGGCACGCCGGCGTGCACGCGGCCGCGGCGCGCGTGGGCGCGGGGGTGATCGAGCTGTCGCCCTGGGACGTCGTCGCGCGCACCGACGCGGCGACCGCGCGCGCGCTCGACGCCGCGCTGGCCTGCGCGCGCATCGCCGTGACCAGCCCGTCGGCGGTGCGCGCGGCGCACGCCCTCCGCGCGCTGCGCCCCGACCCGGCGCGCACGTGGATCGCGGTCGGCGCGGGCACCGCACGGGCGCTGCGCGACGCGGGCATCGACGAGGTGCAGGCGCCGGCGCGCATGGACAGCGAGGGCCTGCTGGCGCTCGATGCGCTCCGGGCGCCGGGCGAGGTGGGCCTGGTCACCGCGCCGGGTGGCCGCGACCTGCTGGCGCAGGCGCTGGAGGCGCGCGGGGTCGCGGTGCGGCGGGCCGATGTGTACGAGCGCGTGGACATCGAGCTGGATCCGGCCGCGCTGGCCACGCTGCGCGCGTTGGACGCGCCGTTCACCACGCTGGCCTCCAGCAGCGGCGCGCTCGCGCGCGTGCTCGACGGCGTGGACGTGGCGACCGCACGCCGGCTGCGCGCGGCGCCGCTGGTGGTGGCCAGCGCGCGCATGGCCGTGGATGCGCGCACGCGCGGCTTCGCGCGCATCCGGGTGGCGGCCGGGCCGCTGCCGGAGATGCTGGTGACGTGCGCGGCCGCGCCGGGCTGAACGGCGCCGGGCCGCGTTCACCGGCGCATTCGCGCGCGGCCGGCTAAGGTCGGCGCATCGTCCCGGTGGGTTCAGATCGATGAAGGCTCTCGGAGTGCTGCTGGCCGTGGTCGCGCTGCTGCTGCTCGGCGCGCTGGGCATGCAGGTGTTGCAGAACGTCGACGACCCGGTGCTGCTGCGCGTGCGCGGGGTCGATTACGCCACCACCACCGCCAACGCCGCGCTGATGGTGCTCGGCGCGATCGCCGCGGTGGTGCTGCTGTGGTCGCTGGTGCGCGCGCCGTTCCATGCGCTGCGCATGCGCCGGCTGCGGCAGTCGCGCGACCGCCTGCTCGACGGGCTCGAGGCCCTGCACCGCGGCGAGTGGACGCGCGCGGAAGCCGCGCTGGTACGCGCGGCCGACGCGCCGGAGGCGGCCGTGGTGGCGCGCGTGCATGCCGCGTACGCGGCGGCCTCGCGCGGCGACGCGCAGGCGGCGTTGCAGCACCTCGACGCGCTTACCGGCGCGCAGTCGTCCAGCCGCGCGGTGGCGCAGGGCGAACTGGCGCTGTCGCACGGGCGCGCCGAGGAGGCGTTGCGCGCCCTCGATGCCGTCGATGCGCAACCGCTGCCGCCACGCGGCCAGGCGCTGCGCGCCGAGGCGCTCGCGCTGCTGGGCCGCCACGGCGAGGCCTACGGCATGACCGGCGCGCTGCGCCAGCACAAGGTCTGGCCGGACGCGCGCATCGCCCGCAACGAAACCGTGTGGGCGGAAGCCGCGCTGGCCGAGGCGCCCGAAGGCAACGCGCTGGCCGCGCAATGGGACGCGCTGCCCAAGGCGCTGCGCACCCATCCGCGGGTGGCTGGCGCCTACGCCGAACGCGCGCACGCGCTGGGCTGGCACGACGCCGCCGGCGACGCGCTGGAGGCGGCGATCGACGCGCAGGACGACGGCACCCGCATCGACGACACGCTCGCCACCCGCTACGCGCAGCTGCCCGGCGAACGCGCCGCGCAGCGCGCGCAGCACATCGACCGCTGGATCGCGCGCCACCCCGACGTGCCCGGCCTGCACCTCGCGCGTGCGCACGCGCTGGCCGCGCGCGGCGACGACGTCGGCGCCGAGCTCTCGCTGCGCCGCGCGCTCGAGCGCGGTGGCGGCAGCGACGCATGGGAGGCGATGGCCGAGCGCCACGCGGCCGCCGGCAACCACGCCGCCGCGCAGGAGGCCTACGCCAACGCGCTGCGTGCCTCGCGCGGGCAGGCGGTGCGCTTCGGCGAGCCGTAGCGGCTCGCGGGCCTGCGATGCGTGGGTCTGCAATGCGCGGGGCTGCGATGCATGGGGCTGAGATGCATGACGCCGTGATGCGTGGGTCTGCAATGCATGGGGGTGCGATGCGTGCGGCGGGTCAGCGTCATCGATCCGCAGGTCCCGACCACCGCGGCGCCATGGTGGCGGCCAATGTCGGCGAGCCGGCTACTGCATCCCGCCGTTGAGCCACGCGAACACCATCACCGCCAGCAGCGCCGCGATCGCCGCCAGCGTGATCTTGATCCAGCTGTACGGGCGTTCCCCGGCGATCGCGCCGGTGGCGCCGTTGACCACCACCTGGAACGTGCGCGAGCCGTAGGTGTAGGCGACCAGCCACGCCGGCACCAGCACGTGCTTGAAGGTGCGCCCGCGCCAGCGCGCGTCGACTTGCAGGTTGCGGTGGGTGTCGCCAGGCACCTGCGCGGCGCACAGCTCGCGCAGGCGCGCCTGCATGTCGGCCATGTTGAGCTCGCTGGCAAGCCGCAGGTCCACCTGGTAGCGCTCCACCGTCCAGCCGCGCACGAATTCCGGCGCATAGGCCTTGAGCGCATCGGAGGTGGTCGGGAACGGCTCGACCTTCGCCAGCAGCGGCGCGTGCACGCCCTTGGTGCCGGCCACCAGCGCGTCGTCGAAGAAATGCGCCAGCGAGCCGGACGCCGGCACCCAGCGCACGTGCCGCACCTGGCGCGTGCGCAGCTGCCCGTTCTGCGTGTAGGTCTGCGTCGTGTAGTAGTAGTGGCCGGCCTCGGCGGTCCAGTCGGCCTCCACGTGCGCGTCGAAGGTCCAGTACGGCAGGTACACGCCGTGCAGGGTGTCGGTGAGCGCGGCCTTCTTCAGCCGGTTCGGCGCGAACCAGCGCGTGGAGTACCAGCGGCGGATCGCGTCGCGCACCTGCCCGTCCGACCAGGTGAAGGGCAGCACGCTCTGCGGGGTGATCGCGTCGCGCAGCGCCTCGTGCGGGACGATCGCCGGCGAGCCGCAGAACTCGCAGCGCTGCGCCACGCGGCCGTCGACGAACACGCTGATCGCCTGGCAGCTCTGGCACTGCACCTCGCGCTTGGCGTCGCCGTAGCCGCGCGCGTCCTCGCCCGTCTCGCGCAATGCGCGTACCAGGTCGAGCTCGGCGATCGCGCCGGGCTCCACGGCGTCGGTCCACGCCGCCTTCGTGCCGCAGTACGGGCACTGCAGCGCCTGCGACGCCGCGTTCCAGGCGAGGTCGCCGCCGCACTCCGGGCACGGGCGCTTGCCGAGCGTGGCGCGCGCCGACGCGAGCTGCTCGTGCGACTCATGGGGCGCGGCGGGTTCGACAGGCGCGGTCGGCGTGGCGGGCATCGCGCGGTCAGCCGCGCAGGTACTCGTCGAGCGCGGCGCGGCTGATGCGGTAGGCGCTGCCGATGCGCCGGCCCTTGAGCTCGCCGGCCTCGATCGCGGCGATGACGTCCTCGGTCGACACGCTCAGCACCTGCGCGGCCTGCTCGGGGGTCAGCACCTCCGGCGCCGCGCCCGCGGGCACGGGCGCGCCCGCGGCCGGTGGAGTCGCGCCCGCCTGCTGCTGCATCGAGCGCATCAGCTCCTGCGCCATGCCGAAGCCCACCGCCATCTGCGCGGCCGACCCCGCGGCGCTGTCGCCGCTGCCGGTGCCCATCGCGGTGCCCATCTGGAACTTGACGTAGTCGTTGAGGTTGCCGACCGCCGCCATGCCCGAACGCTTGTCGATGGCGGCCTCGACTTCCGGCGGCACCGACACGTTCTCCAGCACGAACGCGGTGATCTCGATGCCGTACTTGTCGCGCATCGCCGGGTTGATCACCGGCAGCAGCGCCTCGCCCAGTTCGGCATAGCGCGAGGCGACGTCCAGCGCCGGCACCTTGGCGGTGGCCAGCGCATCGGTGAACACGCTGACGATCCTCGACCGCATGGTGTCGGCGAACTCGTCGAGGCGGAAGTTCTGGTCGGTGCCGGCGACCTCGCGCAGGAACTTCGGTGCATCGACGATGCGGAAGTCGTAGGTGCCGAACGCACGCAACCGCACGATGCCGAAGTCGGCGTCGCGCATCATCACCGGGTTGGCCGTGCCCCACTTGTTGCCGGTGAACAGCCGCGTGTTGAGGAAGTAGACGTCGCACTTGAAGGGCGATTCGAAGCCGTACTTCCAGCCGAGGATGCGCGACAGGATCGGGATGTTCTCGGTCTTGAGCGTGTGCTTGCCCGGCCCGAACAGGTCGGCGTACTGCCCGGCGGCGACGAACTGCACCACCTGCGACTCGCGCACGATGAGCTGCGCGCCGTTCTTGATCTCCATGTCGTCGTCGGGGAAGCGGTACGACAGCGTGTCGCGCGAGTCGTCGTTCCACTCGATGATCTCGAGGACCTGGCCACGGATGAAGCCGAGGATGCTCATGCGTGCGTGCTCCGGACGGGCGTTGCGAGGCGGGTGGCCGATTCTATGCAGGTGCGGCGGCGGCCGATGCCGGCCGCGGGCGGTGCATGCCGGGACGTGCGCGCGGGCCGGCCCGTGCAGGCACGGGCCCGAACCGCGCGCGGCGGGGAACCACACGCGTTTATGCATGCCCGGCGGGGATGACGTCCGGCCTGCGACCGGGCGGCCCCGCGTCTGTCATCCTTCGGCCGGGGTCAATGCGGGCAACGGGGACGACGGCATGCAGGTCACGGGCGGGCGGCGCAGGGCCGCATCGGCATTCGCAATCGCGTGCGCGGGGCTGGTGGCCGCGTGCACGCCCGGCCAGGCGCCCGCGCCGGCCGGTACATCCGCATCGGCCACGCGCACGTGGGGAACGCTGGCCTTCAAGCCGTGCTCGCTGACCAGCCCGTTCGCCACCACCAGCATCGAGGCGCAGTGCACGACGCTGCAGGTGCCCGAGGACGCCGCGCGCGCGGACGGCCGGCGCATCGGCCTCAACATCGCCTGGCTGCCGGCCACCAGCGAGACCGCCAGCGCGGCCGATCCGGTGGTGTTCCTCGCCGGCGGGCCGGGGCAGGCGGCCACCGAGGCGTGGCCGGCGGTCGACGCGGCGTTCGCCGAAGTGCGCAAGCACCGCGGCGTGCTGCTGGTCGACCAGCGCGGCACCGGCCGCTCGCATCCGCTGCGCTGCAAGGATGCCGAGGGCAACAACGCCTTCACCGCGGACCCCGACGACCTCAGCGCCGCCTCGGCACGCACGTTCGCCCAGGCCTGCGCGGCCGCGCTCGACGCCGACCCGCGCCACTACACCACCACCGACGCGGTGCGCGACCTCGAGCGCGTGCGCGTTGCGGTCGGCGCGCCGCAGCTGAACCTGGTCGGCGGCTCGTACGGCACGCGCGTGGCCCAGCAGTACGCGGCCACCCATCCGTCACGCGTGCGCACCGTGGTGCTCGACGGCGTGGTGCCCAACACGCTGGTGCTGGGCAGCGAGCACGCCAGGAACCTCGATGCCGCGCTCGCCGCGCAGTTCGACCGCTGCCAGCGCCTGCCGGCGTGCCGCGCGCGCTTCGGCAGCGACATCCGCGCGCAGTTGCGCACGCTGATGCAGCGGCTGGAGGCGGCGCCGGTGGAGGTCGCGTTCACCGACCCGATGACCGGCGCGGCGCGCACCGACACCGCCACGTCCGGCCACGTCGCCGCGCTGACCCGGATGTTCGCCTACACCCCGCAGGCCGCCGCGCTGCTGCCTCTGGTGCTCGACGAGGCGCAGGCCGGCCGCTACGCGCCGCTGATGGCGCTGTCCGACCTCGTCACCCGGCAGGTCGGCGGGCAGATCAACCACGGCATGCAGCTGTCGGTGATCTGCGCCGAGGACGCCGGCGAGCTCGGCACGCGCGCGGTCGCCGACGCCGACACCGTGCTGGGCGCGGCGATGTCCGACGTGCTGGTCGCGCAGTGCGCCGCATGGCCCACCGGCACGCGCCCGGCCGCGTTCCGCGCGCCGCTGAAGACCGACGCGCCGGTGCTGCTGCTGTCCGGCGAGTTCGACCCGGTGACCCCGCCGCGCTACGGCGAGGAGGTGGCGCGCCACCTGCCCAACGGCCGCCACCTCGTCCTGCGCGGCCAGGGCCACGGCACCTTCGCGGTGGGCTGCACGCCCAAGCTGCTGGCACGCTTCATCGACACCGCCGATGCGAAGGCGCTGGATGCCAAGTGCCTGGATTCGCTCGACTACGTGCCGCCGTTCACGGGGTTCAACGGGTGGGAGCCATGAGAAGCGAAAGCGGGAACGGGGAACGGGGAACAGGGAAGCGAAGATGCGAAGTGATTGATGTGATCCGACCGAATCATGAGTTCACGGGGGAAAGCGCGCTGCGCGATGCCGTTGCTTCCCCGTTCCCCGTTCCCCGTTCCCGGCTTCTCGCATGATTTCCGCCCTCGACCTCCGCAAGACCTTCGCCACCAAGGCCGGGCCGGTGCATGCCGTCGACGGCGTGAGCTTCACCGCGGCCGACGGGCAGATCACCGGGCTGCTCGGGCCCAACGGCGCGGGCAAGACCACCACGCTGCGCATGCTCTACACGCTGATGAAGCCCGACGCCGGGCGCGTGGAGGTGGACGGGATCGACGCGGCGAAGGATCCGGCCGCGGTGCGCCGCGCGCTGGGGGTGCTGCCGGACGCGCGCGGCGTCTACAAGCGGCTGACCGCGCGCGAGAACATCGCCTACTTCGGCGAGCTGCACGGGATGTCGAGGGCGCTCATCGACCAGCGCACCCAGGCGCTGTCGGCCGCGCTGGACATGGGCGAGATCCTCGACCGCCAGACCGAAGGCTTCAGCCAGGGCCAGCGCACCAAGACCGCGATCGCCCGCGCGCTGGTGCACGACCCGCGCAACGTGATCCTCGACGAGCCCACCAACGGCCTGGACGTGATGACCACCCGCGCGATGCGCGGCTTCCTGCAGCAGCTGAAATCGGAAGGACGCTGCGTGATCTTCTCCAGCCACATCATGCAGGAGGTCGCCGCGTTGTGTGACCGCATCGTCATCATCGCCAAGGGCCGCGTGGTCGCCGCCGGCACCGCCGACGAACTGCGCGCATCGACCGGGCAATCCAACCTCGAGGACGCGTTCGTGCGCGCGATCGGCAGCGACGAGGGGCTGGTGGCATGAGGACCGCACTGCATGCCGTGTGGGCGGTGATGCGCAAGGAACTGCGCGACATCGGCCGCGACCGCCGCACGCTGGCGCTGGCGCTGCTGCTGGGCCCGCTGCTGTATCCGCTGATCATGATCGGCATGGGCACGCTGGCCGAGCAGCGCGCGCGCACGCAGCTGGAGAAGGTGCTGGAGGTGCCGGTGGTGGGCGCCGAGCGCGCGCCCAACCTGGTCGCCGCGCTCGAGGCGCAGGGCATCAAGGCGGTCAAGCCGCCCGCGGACCTCGACGCGGCCATCGCGCGGCAGGAGGTCGACGTCGCCCTGCGCATCGACCCGGGCTTCGCCGAGGCGTGGCGCGGCGGCACGCCGGCGCTGGTGGAGATCGTGCAGGACTCCACGCGCCGCGATGCCGAGATCCCCGCGCGCCGGCTCGAGCGCGCGCTGGCGAACTACTCCAGCCAGGTTTCGGCGATGCGCCTGCTCGCGCGCGGGGTGGCGCCGACGGTGGCCAAGCCGGTGGCGATCGGCAGCCGCGACCTCGCCACGCCGGAGGCCAGGCGCGGGCAGCTCCTGAGCTTCCTGCTGCCGTACCTGCTCATCCTCACCTCGTTCATCGGCGGCGCGTACCTGATCCTCGACGCGACCGCCGGCGAGCGCGAACGCCAGTCGCTCGAACCCCTGCTTGCAACGCCGGCGCCGCGCGGCGCGGTGGTGTCCGGCAAGATCGCTGCGGCGTGCGCGCTGGGCCTGGCCTCGCTGCTGCTGACCCTGCTGGCCTTCAAGCTGTCGGCGCAGCTGGCCGGCACGACCGGCCAGATGATGGACGTGCGCTTCGTGGCGATCGCCAAGATGCTGCTGGTGCTGCTGCCGATGCTGCTGTTCGGCACCGCGCTGCTCACCCTGCTGGCGGCATCGGCCAAGAGCATGAAGGAGGCGCAGAGCCACATGACGTGGCTGATGCTGATGCCGATGATCCCGACCTTCGTGCTGATGGTTAACCCGCTCAAGACCGAGCTGTGGCAGTTCGTGGTGCCGTTCCTGGCGCAGAACCAGTTGCTGCTGAAGGTGATCCGCGGCGAGCCGATCGCGCCCGTGGTGTGGGCGGTGTACCTGGGCGCGGGCCTGGCGATCGCGGCGGTGGTGTGGTTCGCCGCGGTGCTGCGCTACCGCAACGAGAAGCTCGCGGTCAGCACCTGACGTGCACGCGCCGCTGCCGCCGCTGGCGCGGCGCTGCCTGTGGGCGCTGGCGCTGCTGGCGTGCGCCTGCTGGATCGGCGGCGCGCTGCTGGGCATCGACCCGCACGCGCCGCACTGGGACGCGCTGTCGGCGCCGCCGGGCACCGCGGGGCACTGGCTGGGCACCGATGCGATCGGCCGCGACGTGCTGGCCCGCACGCTGGCCGGCGGGCGGCTGTCGCTGACCATCGGCGTGCTGGGCAGCCTGGTGGCGCTGGTGATCGGGCTGGGCGTGGGCGCGGTCGCGGGGCTGGCCGGCGGCGGCGTGGAGCGCGCGCTGGTGCGCATGCTCGATGTCGCGAGCGCCTTGCCGTTCCTGCTGGTCGTGATCCTGCTGCTGACGCTGTTCGAGCGCTCGATGGCGCTGCTGCTGCTGGCGATCGGCGGCTACGTCTGGCTGGACCTCGCCCGGGTGATGCGCGCGGAGGCCGCGCGGCTGCGCGAGGCACCGTTCATGCTCGCCGCGCAGGCCGCGGGCGCCAGCTTCGGCCAGCGGCTGCGCTGGCATGCATTGCCGCACCTGCTGCCGCTGGCGTGCGTGTACCTGGGGCTGATCCTGCCGCAGGCGATCCTGGTCGAAAGCTTCCTGGGCTTCCTGGGCCTCTCCGTCGACGAGCCATCGGCGAGCTGGGGCACGCTGCTGGCCGAGGGCGTGCAGGAACTCGACGCCGCGCCGTGGACGCTGCTGGTGCCGGCGACCACGCTGGTGCTGACCCTGCTCGCGTTCCAGCTGCTGGGCGATGCGCTGCGTGACTGGCTCGAGGCGCGCGGCCAGGCGCACGCCGCGCCGAGGCCGGCGGCATGAGCGCCGGTGGCACGGGCGTGGTGTCGCTGCGCGGCCTCACCGTGCATGCCGGCGATACCGCGCTGCTGCACGGCCTGGACCTCGACCTCGCCGCCGAGTCGTGCACCGCGCTGGTCGGCGAGAGCGGCAGCGGCAAGAGCCTGACCACGCTGGCGCTGCTGGATGCGCTGCCGCGGGGGCTGCGCATGTCGGGTGCGTTGCGCGTGGACGACGTGGACATCGCGCTGGGCAGCGACGCGCACCGGCGCCTGCGCGGGCGCGGCATCGCGTGGGTGCCGCAGGATCCGCTGGCGAGCCTGCATCCGCTGCGCAGCGTGCAGTCGCAACTGGACGAAACCCTGCGCGTGGTGCGCGGCCTCGGCCGCGTCGATGCCACGCGTGAAGCGCGCGCGCTCATGGACCGCGTGCAGCTGCCGGCCGCGCTGCTCGCGCGCCACCCGCACCGACTTTCCGGCGGCCAGCGCCAGCGCGTGGCCATCGCGCTGGCGCTGGCCGCGGGCCCGCGCGTGCTGCTGGCCGACGAGCCCACCTCCGCGCTGGACGCGCGCATCGCCCGCGACGTGCTCGACCTGCTCGACGGGCTGCGCCGCGAGGGCCTGGCGCTGCTGCTGGTCAGCCACGACCTGCCGCTGGTGGGTGCGTACGCGCAGCACGTGGTGGTGCTGCAGCGCGGGCGCGTGGTCGAGGCCGGGCCGTGCGCGCGCGTGTTCGCGGCGCCCGCGCATGCGTACACGCGCGAGCTGCTGGCCGCCGATGCGGTGACGCATGCAGCGATCGCTGCCGCGCCCGTTGGCGCCGTGGCGATCGACACGGCACCTGTCGATGCACCGGTGCTCGAAGCACGCGACATGACCGTGCACTACCGCCGCGCGCCGCGGCCCGCGCTCGACGGCGTGGCGCTCACCCTGCATCGCGGCCAGGCGCTGGCGCTGGTCGGCGAGAGCGGCAGCGGCAAGAGCACGCTGGGCCGCGCGGTGCTGCGGCTGCTGCGCGCGCGCGGCAGCGTGCTGCTGCACGGCAATGACGGCACCACGCTCGAGCTGCTGGGCGCCGGCCGCGCCGCGCTGCGCGCGGCGCGCCGGCGCATCGGCGTGGTGTTCCAGGACCCGTCGGCATCGCTCGATCCGCGCCTGGCCGTCGCCGATCTCGTCACCGAACCGCTGCGCATCCACGGCATCGGCGACGCCGACTCGCGCCGCGCGCGTGCCGCCGCGCTGCTCGGCGACGTCGGGCTCGATGCGGCGCTCCTCGATCGCAAGCCGCATGCGCTCTCGGGCGGGCAGAAGCAGCGCGTGGCGATCGCGCGCGCGCTGGCGTGCGATCCCGACGTGCTGGTGTGCGACGAGGCGGTCTCCGCGCTGGATGCGCACCACCGCGCCGCGGTGCTGGCGCTGCTGGCGCGCCTGAAACGCGAGCGCGCGCTGGCGCTGCTGTTCGTCACCCACGACCTCGACGCCGCGGCCGCCTTGTGCGAACGCATCGCGGTGCTCGAGGCCGGACGCATCGTCGAGGAAGGCCCGACCCGCGCGGTGCTCGCGGCGCCGTCGCACCCGCACACCCGGGCACTGGCCGCCGCGCGCCCGCGGCGGCTGGCGGCGGTGTAACCGCTGCCGCGCGTCGCGCGGGTGGGTCGGCGTCGCGTGTGCCAGCGGCGCTGCAGCGCCGAGCCAGGTCGGCGGGAGGCACGCACGTCATGACGCGCGATGGGCTGACCGAGTCGCAGGTGTGGATGCGGCGCGACTTCAGCGCGCGGAATTGCTCAGAGGATCCCGCCGCCCATCCCCAGCCGCACGATCGCGACCACGATCACCACGCAGTTCAGCAGCAGCCCCGCCTTTGCGCGCCCGCGGTTGCCGGCGCGGGTCGTGGCGACGGCGATCGCGCCGATCAGCGCGCCGACGGCGGCGAACGGGATCAGGAACCAGTTGCCCCAGCCCAGCAGCGGGATCAGCGCGACCACCATCCACGCCAGCGCGACGATGCCCCAGAGCAGGCTGAGCAGTCCCATGCGGATCCCTCGATGCATTCCGGCCGCGAGGGTTGGCCGGCGCGGGTGAAGCCGATGTCGTAACGGTTCAGGTGCGGCTCCCGCATCGGGGCGCGCAACCGGGTGCAGCGAGCGACTGGATCCGACTCCGGACTCCCTACCCGTGCACCCCGTCGATCTCCACCCGCAGCTCGCGCCGGCAGATCGCGGCGTGCAGCAGCAGGCGGGGCACGTCCGGGCCCAGGCGGGCGTCGAGGTGCGCGGCCACGCGGGGCAGGTCGGCGGCGTCGCGCACGTAGACCTTCAGGCGCGAGCACGGCCCTAGCGAACGCGGCAGTTCGGGCCGGCGCGCGTGGGCGGCCGCGAGCAGGGCATCGATGTTCGACAAGGTCTCGTCGACCTGGCATTCGACGCTGTCGGCGTGCTGCGAGGCGTGGCCGACGATCGCCGCGGTGCCCGACAGCAGCAGCGGCACGCCGCACGCGGCATCCGGCAGCATCGCGCGGGCGAAGCTCGGCGGCTGCGGGCCGTACTGGCGCGGGTAGCGGTACGCGCTGACCTGCCGGGGGTTCTCCAGCGGCGTGCCCGGCGCGCGCGCGGCGAGCCAGTAGACCTGCAGCGCGCGCACGCCGTCGCGCCGGCCGATCGCGGTGGCCGCGGGCAGCACGGTGGCGTCGTCGAGCGCCAGCCCGCGCGCGCGGCCCACGCAGAAGCGGCGGTAGCGCTCGGCGTCGCCCTCGCCGGCGGTGATGCCGTCCAGGTAGTTCCACATCCGCAGCAGGTGCCAGCCGCCGCGGCGCGCCAGCGCCGACAGCACGGTCGCGTAGACGGCGGTGGCGCACGCCTCCAGGCCGTCCTCGCCCGGCGGCTCGGCCACCTCGAGCGCGCCGAACGCCAGCGTGCCGTCGTCCGCCCAGCGCACGCCGTCGGCGTCCACGCCGCGGGCCACGCGGCCGTTGGGGGTGCGCCAGACCTCCAGCGGCGCGGCGCCGTGCGGTTCGAGGCCGACGCGCAGCCAGCGCGGGTCCCCGGGCGCGGGCGCGGCGCGGCCGAAGCCGAACACCGCCAGCACGTCGTCGCCGGCCAGCAGCTCGCGCGGGTCGGCATGCACGTAGTCGATGGCCAGCCCGGCGGCCCGTGGCAGCGGCAGCGCGGCGCTCATCGCGCGGGCCCGCAGGCGGTGGACGGCACGGGGTGGCAAGGACGCGGCGGGACAGGCATGGCGGCGATGATACGGGCCGCCCCCGCACGGCCCGGTGGCCGCGCGCGGCTTGCGCGCGCGCCGGCGCATCGTCAAGGTGGCGCCCCCTCGCCCCGCACCGCCGTCGCCATGTCCGAACAGACCCCCGCCGAACTCCAGCTCGCCCGCCTGCTGGTGGAGAGCCTCAACCTGGAAGGCGTGGACCCCGCCGGGATCGATCCCGAGGCGCCACTGTTCGGCGACGGACTGGGGCTCGATTCGATCGACGCGCTCGAGCTCGCGCTGGCCATCGGCAAGCAGTACGGCTTCCAGCTGCGCAGCGACAGCGACGAGAACCGCCGCATCTTCGCCTCGCTGCGCGCATTGAGCGCGCACGTCGAGCAGCACAAGACCACGGGTTGAGCCGCGCCGCGCTGGCCGCCGCGCGCGGGCCAGCCCGTATCCTTGCGCGACGCGCCGCGTGACCGGCGTCCTCGCCGACGAGCGCCGTGATCTTCGCCATCGACCCCGACCACGCGAGCCTCCCCGGGCACTTCCCGGGCGACCCGATCGTGCCCGGCGTGCTGCTGCTCGAGCGCGTGCTGGAGGCGATCGCGGCGCGCGATGGCGCGCTGGCCGCGCCGATCCGCTGGCCGCAGGTGAAGTTCGTGGCGCCGCTGCGCCCGGCGCAGTCGGCCGAGGTGGTGCTCGAGCGCGTGGGCGATGGCCGGCACTGGCGCTGGCAGGTGCTGCACGCCGGCCGGGTGTTCGCCAGCGGCGAGGTGCTGGGCGCATGACCTGGACCGCGCGCCCGGAAGCCGGGGCGGCGCTGGGGCTGCGGCTGTTCCGGGCGCTGGCCCGGCGCGGCGGGCGGGGCGTGGCGCGCCTGTTCCTGTGGCCGGTCACGCTTTATTACCTGCTGGTGCGCGGCCCCGAGCGCGCGGCCTCGCGCGCGTTCCTGGCGCGCGTGCACGGGCGCCCCGCGCGGCTGGCGGAGGTGGCGCGGCACATCCATACCTTCGCCTCGACCATCCTCGACCGCGTGTTCATGCTGGGCGGGCAGTTCGACCGCTTCGAGATCGACGTCACCGGGCTGGACGCGCTGCACGCCGCGCTCGACCAGCGCCGCGGACTCCTGCTGTTCGGCTCGCATCTGGGCAGCTTCGAGGTGCTGCGCGTGCTGGCGCGGCGGCGCCCGGACGTGCAGGTGCGGGTGGTGCTGGACGTCGCCCACAACCGCGCGCTGACCCAGGCGCTGGACGCCATCGACCCGCAGATCGCGCGCACGGTCATCGACGCCGGCCAGGACGGCCCGTCGATCGTGCTGGCGATCAAGCAGGCCACCGACGCCGGCGCGCTGGTGGCGCTGCTGGTGGACCGCGCGCGGCCCGGCGAGGGAGTGCGCCACGCGCCGCTGCTGGGCGCGCCGGCGCCGTTCCCGGTGGCGCCGTGGCTGATCGCCTCCGCGCTCGGCGTGCCGGTGGTGCTGGCCTTCGGGCTGTACCGCGGCGGGCGGCGCTACGAGCTGGCGTTCGAGGCCTTCAGCGACGGCATCCTCATCGCCCGCCACGAGCGCGCGCAGGCCCTGGACGCGCTGGTGGCGCGGTATGCAGCGCGGCTTCAGGCCCGGGTGGCCAGCGCGCCGTACAACTGGTTCAACTTCTACGACTTCTGGCAGGCCGATGCTGCGAGCACTCCTGGTCCCGATGCTGCTGGCGCTGGCCGCCGCGCCGTCGAACGCCGCGCCGCCTGAGCCGGCGCCCACGCCCGAGTGGATCGTGTCGCGGCTGGCGCAGCCGCCGCCGATGCGCACCGCGTTCGTCGAGCTGCGTTCCTCGCGCGTGCTCAAGGCGCCGCTGCGGGTGGCCGGCGAGTACCGCCGCCCGCGGGCCTCCACGCTGGTGCGCGAGGTGCGCACGCCCTACGCCGAGACCGTGACCCTGGAACTGGCCGACCCGGCGCGCGCCACCGCGCGCATCGAGCGCGGCGGGCGGGTGCGCACCGTGCCGCTGTCGCGCGCACCGGAACTGGCGGTGCTGCAGGCCGGCGTCGGCGCGCTGCTGACCGGCGACGTGGCCACCCTGCGCCGCCACTACGCCTTGGCCAGCAGCGGCACCCGCCGCGCGTGGACGCTGCAGCTGGCCCCGCGCGAGGCGCACCGCCTGCCGGCGATGACGCTGCACGGGCGCGGCGCGGAATTGCGCTGCATCGAGACGCGCGACACACGCGATGCGGCCGTGCCGGTGCAGCGCACCCTGCTGGCCGGCGCGGCGCGCGACGCCGGCACCGGCGCGCTCGACGCCGCCGGGCTGGCCGCGCTCTGCCGCGTGCCGGCCTGACCGATGCGCGCACTGGGCCCGGTGGCGCAGTGGTCGGTGGCGCTGGCGTGGGCCGCGCTGCTGGTGCTGGTGTCGCTGTGGGCCGCGCCGCGGCTGGCGCTGTCCGGCGACCTGCGCCTGTTCATGCCCGAGGCGCGCACCGCCGAGCAGCGCCTGCTGCTCGACGAGCTCGGCGAGGGGCCGGGCTCGCGGCTGCTGCTGGTCGCGCTGTCCGGCGCCGACCCCGGCACGCTGGCCGCGCAGTCGCGCGCGCTGCGCGACGCACTGTCGGCGCACCCGGCGTTCGCGTCGGTGGGCAACGGCGACGCGGACCTGGGGGCGATCCCCGCGCGCCTGCATCCCTACCGCTACCTGCTGACCGAACCGCCGCGCCTGGACGCCGTCGCGCTGCGCGCCGCGCTCGACGAACGCCTGGCCGACCTCGGCTCGCCGATGGCCGCCCGGGTCGAGGCGCTGCTGCCTTCCGATCCCACCCTGCAGGCGCTGGCGGTGGCGCAGGCGTGGATGCCGCGCGACGCACCGCAACTGGTCGAGGGCGTGTGGTTCGACCGCGCGGGACGGCGCGCGCTGCTGGCGCTGCAGACCCGCGCGGCCGGCTTCGACCCGACCGGGCAGGCGGTCGCGGTGGCGGCGGTGCAGGCGGCCTTCGAGGACGCCTCCCGCGGCACGCCCACGCGCCTGGCGATGAGCGGGCCGGGCGCGTTCTCGGTGGAGATCGGCGAGCGCACGCGCCGCGAGGCGACCCGCATCGGCACCATCGACGGCATCGCGTTCGCGCTGCTGCTGCTCTTGGCCTACCGCAGCATGCGCGCGCCGCTGCTGGGCGCGCTGCCGCTGGCCACCGGCGGGGTGGCCGGGCTGGCCGCGGTGGCGCTGGCCTTCGATGGCGTGCACGGGATCACCGTGGCGTTCGGGTTCACCCTGGTCGGGGTGGCGCAGGACTATCCGATCCACCTGTTCAGCCACCACCGCGCCGGCCTGTCGCCGTGGGCCAACGCGCGCGCGCTGTGGCCGACGCTGGGCACCGGCGTGGCGTCCACCTGCATCGCGTACCTGACGTTCCTGCTGTCGGGCGTGGAAGGCCTGCAGCAGCTGGCGGTGTTCACCGTCGTCGGCCTGGGCACCGCCGCGCTGGCCACGCGCTTCGTGCTGCCGGCGCTGGTGGACCCGGGCGCGCGCGACGTCGCCGCCACGCCGTGGGTGCGCCGCCTCGGCGCCGCGCTGGCGCGCATGCCGCGGATGCCGGCGGCCGCGGGGCTCGCGCTCGGCGCCGCGGCGCTGGCGGTGGCGCTGCTGGCCCCCGGCGCGTTCTGGCAGAACGACCTGGCGCGCCTGACGCCGGTGCCGCCCGAGGCAATGGCCCGCGACGCCGACCTGCGCGGCGAGCTCGGCGCGCCGGATGTGCGCTACCTGGTGGCTGTGGACGCGCGCGACGTCGACGGCGCGCTGCTGGCGGTCGAGCGCATGCAGCCCGCGCTCGAGCGCCTGCGCGCGCGCGGCGTGGTGGACGGCTGGCGCCATGCCGCCCAGCTGGTCCCCAGCAGCACCACGCAGGCCACGCGTGCCGCGCGGCTGCCGGAACCGGCGATCCTGCGCGCCGCGCTTGCCGACGCGACCGCCGGAAGCGCGTTCGACCCGGCTGCGTTCGAGCCGTTCCTGCGCGACGTCGAGACCGCGCGCACCGCCGCGCCGCTGCGTCCGTCGTCGCTGGCCGGCACCCCGCTGGGCGATGCGGTCAACGCCCAGCTGGTCGACCGCGGCCACAGCGCCACCGCGCTGGTGGCGGTCAGCGGGCTCACCGATGCCGCCGCGCTCGACCGCATGGCGCGCGCGAACGGCGCGCGGCTGCTCGACCTGAAGGCCGCCAGCGAATCGCTGGTGGCCGGCTACCGCCAGCGCGTGCTGCAGGCGCTGGCGCTGGCGGCCGTGCTGCTGGCGGCGACGGTGTGGATAGCGCTGCGCGCGCCGGGCCGGGTGGCGCGGGTGCTGGCGCCGATGGCGCTGACCACGCTGCTGCTGCTGGCGGTGCTGCGCGCGGCCGGCGTCGAGCTCAACCTGTTCCACCTGGTCGCGCTGATCCTGGCCGCGGGGCTCGGCCTCGATTACGCGTTGTTCTTCGACCACGCCGGGGATGCCCCCGACGCGCAGGCGCGCGCGCTGCATGCGATCGTGGTGTGCGCCGCGATCACCCTGCTGGTGTTCGCGCTGCTGGCCACGTCCAGCATCCCCGTGCTGCGCGCGATCGGCACCACCGTCGCGCTCGGCGTGGCATTCAATTTCCTGCTGGCCACGTGGATCGTGCGCCGGCCCGCGCGGAGCGAGGCGGCATGAACGAGGTCATCGACCGCGCGACGATCCAGTCGCTGGTGCCGCACGGCGGCGCGATGTGCCTGTGGGACAGCGTGCTGCACTGGGACGAGGCCGGCATCCGGCTGGCGTCCGAGGGCCACCGCGACCCGGCCCACCCGCTGCGCGCGCACGGCCGCCTGCACGCGGTGCACCTGTGCGAATACGGCGCCCAGTCGATGGCCGTGCACGGCGGCCTGCGCGCGCGGGCCGCCGGCGGCGTCGCGCGGCCGGGGCTGCTGGTCGCGCTGCGCGGGGTGACACTGGCGGTGGACCGCATCGACACCCTGCGCGGCGCGATCGTATGCGAGGCATCGGTGCTGGTGGATGCGCCGGCCGGCTGGCAGTACGGCTTCCGCATCGCCCACGAAGGCCTGCTGCTGGCCGAAGGCCGCGCCTCGGTGGTGGTCCGCCCGTAGAGGCGCGCCCGCGCGCCTGCATGCATGCGCGCCCGCGTGCCGAATCCACATATCGCCGCATCGCACATCGCCGGCCCGTGACCCGCTTGGCCCCGCTGCGCCCCGCCACTACCCTGCGCGCCCCTCCCGCGCGCGACCGCCGATGACCACACCCACCCCCCGTCGCGCCCTGGTCACCGGCGGCAGCGGCGACATCGGCGGCGCCATCGCGCAGGCCCTCGCGCGGGATGGCCACGAGGTCATCGTCCACGCCAACGCCAACCTCGCCCGCGCGCAGTCGGTGGCCGATGCGATCACCGCCGCCGGCGGCCACGCGCGCGCGGTCGCCTTCGACGTCGCCGACGCCGAGGCCACCCGCGCGGCGCTCGACGCGCTGCTGGCCGGCAGCCCCATCCAGGTGCTCGTCAACAACGCCGGCATCCACGACGACGCGCCCATGGCCGGCATGACCGACGCACAGTGGCACCGCGTCATCGACGTCTCGCTGCACGGCTTCTTCCACGTGACCCAGCCGCTGCTGCTGCCGATGGCGCGCGCGCGCTTCGGCCGCATCGTCAGCGTGTCGAGCGTGGCGGCGGTGCTGGGCAACCGCGGCCAGGCCAACTACGCCGCGGCCAAGGCCGCGCTGCACGGCGCGTCCAAGTCGTTGGCGCGCGAGATGGCCAGCCGCGGCATCACCGTCAATGTCGTCGCCCCCGGCGTGATCGCCGGGCGCATGGCGGACGACGCGTTCGACCCCGCGTGGATCAAGCAGGCCGTGCCTGCCGCCCGCGCCGGCACGCCCGAAGAAGTCGCCGCGCTGGTGGCGTTCCTGTGCAGCGACGCCGCCGGCTACGTCAACGGCCAGGTGATCGGCGTCAACGGCGGGATGGCGTGAACAACGCATAGGGTGGGCCTTGGCCCACCGCCGATCGAGTTTCGATGCGATGCACGGTGGGCCAAGGCTCACCCTATGACGTGATGAGGCTTCGCCAGCCGTCAGGTGACCGGCGTGGACGGCGGCATGGCGTGGAGTCCGCGATCAGCCGATCGCATACCACGCGTCGTCGAGCTGCGGAGCGCGCACGGCGGCGCGGTCGACATCCAGCAGCGCCTCCAGCCCGTGGTCGTCGATGTCCGCGTGCACGCCACGCGCGCGCTGCAGGGTCTCGGCGGCCAGCCAGCGCATCCGCGCCAGGTGGCTGGCCACGCGCGCGACGAACGCGTCGTCGTCGAGCTCGTCGCCCAGCGCGCGGTTCATCTCGGCGAACCAGTCGATCAGCGACTGGTCGAGCATGCGCGAATCCAGCGGGCCGCGGGTGTCGGGCTGCAGCGCGCGGTTGCGCATCCCCCAGTCGCGCAGCAGCGCCTGCATCGCGCGGTTGAGCGCGCTGCCGGCGAGCATGTCGGCGCGCAGGCGGCCCAGCAGCGCGACGTCGGTCAGCCGCCTGCCGAAGCACAGCGGCGCCAGCAGCGCCCAGTAGAACGTGTAGTCCCAGATCACCTTGACCGGCATCACCTGCGCGTCGCCGAACAGCGGGTACTGGTCCTGGTAGAGGGTCAGCGTGTTCTCGTAGAACGAGAAGTACAGCTGCTGGTAGATGTCGGCGAACGGCGCGAACGAGCGCCCGGCCATGTCCTTGCCGACGAGGTCGCAGATGTAGGTGTTGCTGATCGCGATGAAGTCGCTGCCGGGCGAATAGAACGGGTCCAGGAACACCCCGGCCTCGCCGGTGATCGCCCAGCGGTCGGCGCTGAACACCTGCCTGCAGCCGTGCGAGAAGTGGCGCAGGAACATGAAGTCCTGCAGCGTCGCGTCCGCTGCATCCAGCGCCTTCGCGACGCCCGGCTGGTGCGTACGCAGCCAGTCCATCGCCTTGGCGTGCGTGTTCATCGTTTCGAGCGGGTGCATGTCGCCGTCGCACACGATGCCCAGCGAGTGCGAGCCCGATGCCAGCGGGATCAGCCAGAACCAGTAGCCCGGCCCGCACATGTGGTTGGTCGAGCGCCAGCGGTCCGGCGGGTCGCAGCGCGACAGCCAGGCCGGGTCGCGGCCCCATGCGTTGGGGTCGATGATTCCTTCCACTCGCCACCACGCCGCGTTGGCGTTGTGCGCGTTGGCCTGCGCCAGGCCGAGCTTTTTCTTGATCAGCGCCGCGCGGCCCGACGCATCCACGACCCAGCGCGCGCGCAGCACCGCCGCGGCGCCCTCGCGCTCGAAGCGCACCACGTGCGGCGTGTCGTCGCCCGACAACTCCAGCCCGCGCACCACCGCGCCGTCGAGGAACTCGATGCCGCGCACGCGTGCCACGTCGCCCAGGTGGTTCTCGAAGCGGCCGCGGTCGATCTGCCAGGTGGGCGTCGCGAGGATCCGGCTCACCCCCAGCTCGGTGCAGGCCTCGATGTCCTCGCGCCCCTCGCTGAAGAAGAAGCGGAAGCCGAACTTGCGCACCTGCTCGGTGTCCAGGTGCTCGCGCAGGCCCAGCACGTCGGCGAAGTAGTGCGCGCCGATCTCCACGCTCGACTCGCCGACCTTGAACGCCGCCTCGCGCACCGGGTGCGTGTTGCGCTCGATGACGGTGATGCGCAGGCCCTCGTCCTGCTGGCGCAGCTGCAGCGCCAGGGTCAGCCCCGCGAGGCCGCCGCCGAGGATGGCGACGTCGGTGTCGGTGGCGGTGTCGGGCAAGGCGTGGCTCATCGCGCGTGGCTCAGCCCGTCGGGCACAGTGGCGAATTCGCCGGTGGGGTCGAATACGACCGGCGGGTTGGCGCGGATGCGACGCCAGGTGGCCAGCATGTCGCCGCGCGCCAGCACCGTGCGCGCCACGTGCGCGGTGATGCGGGTGAAGTCGCGCACCGGCTTGAAGTGGCTGGGGCGGAACTGCTCGTCCGAATGCACGCACAGGTAGCGCGATTCGATCGGTACCGACACGCAGCGCGTGCCGAGCCGCTGCGCGGCGGAGATCAGGATCTGCGCCTCGAACACGAAGTCCTCGCCGGGCACCTCGAGCGCCGCCACCGCGGCCGGGTACAGGCGCTGGCCGCTCTGCGTGTCGGCGATCCGGTAGCCGGTGCCCCAGGCGATGCCCCAGTCGCCGAAGTGGTTGGCGAGCTTGCGGTAGGTCGGCTGCAGCGCGCGCTTGCGCAGGCGTGCGCCGATCACGATGTGCCCGGGATGGTGGTTGGCCGCCTCGACCAGGCGCGGGATGTCGGCGGCGCTGTGCTGGCCGTCGCCGTCCATCGTCACGACGGCCTCCACGCCGAGGGTGCGCGCATGCGCGAAGCCGTCACGCAGCGAGTGGCCCTTGCCCATGCGCGTGGCATGCCGCAGCACGGTGACGGGGAGGTCGGCGATGGCCGCGTGGGTGCCGTCGTCCGAGCCGTCGTCGACCACGATGACGTGCGGGCATTCGGCCAGCGCGCCCTCGACCACGCCGCGGATGCGCAGCGCCTCGTTGAGCGCGGGGATCACCACCGCGATGCGGCTGCGGTCAAGCATCGAGCGCCTCCGCCTGCGCCAGGCCCGCGAGCGCGGATGCGGCGGCGGGGATGAGCTCGAGTTCGAGCACGCGGCCGGCGCCGGCGCCCAGCGCGACGCGTGCATCACCGCGGGCGAGCGCGTCGAACAGCGCCAGCATCGGCGCCATCGCGTTGCCCGCGGCGTGCGCGGAGAGCGGGCCGTGCGCGGCGTCCGCCACGCCGTCGCGCAGGCGCGCGGTGATGCGCAGCGCGCCGGGGGTGTCGCCGCGCGCCAGCACCAGCGCGGCACCCAGCACGCCGGTGCTGCGCGTCACCCCGGCCAGCGGGCCGGTCGCGGGGCCGTCGTAGCCCACCAGCAGCACCGCGTCGCTGCCGCATGCCAGCTGCACGAGCGCCTCGAGCAGGCCCTGCGCGAAGGTGGCGTCGTACGCGCTGATCGCGGTGGCCGGCGCCATGCAGCCGGTGCCGATGGTCCAGTAGCCGGCCGCCGCGTTGTGCACCGAGTTGTGGAACCTGGTCGGCGAGACCGTCGCCGGCGCATCGCGCAGGGTCGCGCACATGAAATCGGTGATCGCCAGTTCGCCGTGCGTGCTGGCGAACACGCTGGGCAGGGTGGAGGCGTCGCGCCCCGCGGCCGTGCACGCCGCCTGCGCGACGTCGAGCGCGACCGCCACCGTGTCCGGCGCGCGGCGGCGCTCGTTGGGCGCCAGCACCTGCGGCGAGGGCCGCGCCGGTGCGCCGTCGGCCAGCGCGCCGGTTCGCGCGAACGCGCGCGCGGCGTCCCACGTGGGCAGGCCCGGTGCCCAGAAGCCGATGCCTTCGATCGATGCGTGCAGCGTCGTCATGCCGTTCCCCGCGCGCGCGCGAACAGCAGCGAGCAGTTGTTGCCGCCGAAGCCGAACGAATTGTTCATCGCGTAGCGGATGCCGTGTTGCGCGGCGTCGAAGCGGATCTGCGGGCCGCACGCGGGATCGGGCTGGCTGCTGCCGAGGGTGCCCGGCAGGAACCCGTGCTCGAGCGCCAGCAGCGCGACCACCGATTCGACGATGCCCGCCGCGCCCAGCGTGTGCCCGGTCCAGCCTTTCGTGGAGCTGGCGTGCAGCGTGCCGGGGAACAGCGCGGCCACCGCCGCGGCCTCGACGCTGTCGTTGGCCGGCGTGGAGGTGCCGTGCAGGTTGAGGTAGCCGACCTCGCCGGCGTCGATGCCGCCGCGCGCGAGCGCATCGGCCATCGAGCGCTGCGCGCCCAGTCCCTGCGGGTGCGGCGCGGACATGTGGTGGGCATCGGAGGATTCGCCGTAGCCGGCCAGCTGCAGCACGTCGCCCGGCTGCGCGCGCCGCAGCAGCGCGAACCCGCCGGCCTCGCCGAGCGAGAGCCCCACGCGGCGCACGTCGAACGGCATGCACCGCTCGCGCGAGACCAGCTGCAGCGCGTTGAAGCCGTACAGCACGCTGCCGCACAGGGTGTCCACGCCGCCGACCAGCACCGCATCGGCCAAGCCCGCCTCGATCAGCCGCGCGCCCTGCGCGAACACCTTCGCGCTCGACGAACAGGCGGTCGCCACCGTGATGCACGGCCCGCGCGCGCCGGTGGCATGCGCGAGGAAATCGCCCAGCGAATGCACCGTGTGCACGATTGGCCGCGCGAGGTCGTCGGGGAAGCGCGCCTCGTCACCATCGCCATCGAGGCGCGCATACGCCTCCTCGCTGGCGCCAATGCTCGAGGTCGAGGTGCCGACCACCACCGCCACGCGCTCGGCGCCATGCAGCGCGATCGCATCGGCCACGGCCTGCGCCATGCCATCGGTGTCCAGCGCCATCCACGCCAGCCGGTTGTTGCGGCATTCCCACTGCGCGAACTCGGCGGGCAACGCCGCGTCTTCGAGCCCGTCGACGCGCCCGATGAAGCACGGCAGCGGCGCGCCATCGACGTGTGGGCCGAAATCGTTCGCGCGCAGGCCGCTGCGCTGCGCCTGCAGCGCCTCGAGCTGCGCGGCCACGCCGCGGCCGAGCGCGCTGGTGGCGGTGTAGGCGGCCACCGCCACCGGCGGCATCGGCGCGGGGCGACGCGGGGCGGGAGGCGGTGGGAGTTGCGTCGCGTCGTGCATCGGGTGGTGCATCAGGTCGTGCATCAGCGGGTGGTGGCCTCGGTGCGACGGCGGCCGTGGCGGCACGCGGGGCGCGGCGTGGATCGGATCGCGTCGCCGGACCGCGGGTCCGTGCACGCGGGGCGGCGCGCACCGGCCGGGCGCTGCAACGCGGCGCGAGTCTAGCAACGCGCCCCGTGGGGCCCGCGCGAAACACTGAACGCCGCCGCACGCGCGCGCTTGCGCGCGTCGCGCACGCCACCGCCCTGCACACCCGCGGCCGGCGATTTCCGCGACCATGGCACCCCCGCCGCGTGCACCCGTCGATGACCACCCGCATCCGCCACCGCCTGCGCCTGTTCGGCGACCGCGACGTGCTGCACGCCGGCGTGGTCGCGCTGTCGGCGTGCGTGCTGACCGCGGGGCTGGTCTACGTGGGCTACTTCGTCCACGTGCTGCGCATCGCGCGCAAGGCGGGCTGCGTGCCGGCCTCCGGACAGTGCGTGCTGCTGTTCGGCAAGCACGCGCCCGACGGCCGGCTCGACGCCGATTTCGAGGCGCGCGTGGACCGCGCCGTCTCGCTGTGGCGGCTGCGCCCCGCGCAGGCCGTGGTGCTGCTGGGCGGCGGCCCCGACGGCGCGCCGACCGAGGCCGAGCTGGCCCGCGATGCCCTGCACGCCCGCGGCCTGCCGGCCGACGGCCCGTTGCACATGGAAAGCGCCTCGCGCGACACCCTGCAGAACCTGCGCAACGCCCGCGCCCTGCTCGGCGAATCCGCGCGTGCGCGGGTCGTGCTGCTCACCAGCCGCTACCACCTCGCCCGCTGCGCCCTGTTCGCCCGCAACCTCGGCTTCGACGCCGAACTGTGCGCCGCCGAACCCCGCCTGGCGTGGGACGCCCGCACCCTCTGGCGCATCGCGGGGGAGGCGGGCTATGTGTGCCTGAGCGACATCGGGACGCGCTGGGCGCGGTTGATCGGGTCGCGGCGGATGCTGGACCGGGTGACCTGAGCCTTCGGAACAGGTTCGGGTAAGCCCCTTCACATGGCGCTCGGTAGCCAGAAACCCGGGGTCCTGCGATGACAGGAAGCTTTCGCCGACGAGACCTCGTCTATGGATTCAAAGTGGGAACTCCACTCTGCCTGTGATTTTCTGCTCTTCGAATCCCTTTTTTGGACTCGGGTCAAACCAACGAATTGCATCGGTGAGTAAGTGGACCTGACCCCGATACTTGACCCTACCTGACCCCGATACCTACCTACCTACCGATACCGATCATTTGCCAAGATCGTCGACGTCAACTCTGATGTCCTTCCAACTCTCTCGACTAGTCTGCTCCTCGATGCCCACGGCGCTGCCATCAGAATACAGGGCGCCCACAAGGTCCTCATTCCTCGCTGCATTGGTCTGAACCTTGTAAACACCGCTGAGCCAAACGTATGAGTATCCGTGCTGCTGAAACATGGCCTTTTGGGCGGCCTCCTTAGCTCTCACCTTCAGTGCATTGTGTGTGAGCCCCAGCCTGTAGTCCAGTTCGGTTTGAAACAAGAGGAGTGATCCGTGATGGATGGCTAAGTAGCCGGCAACGCTCACTTTCTTGCGATCGAATTGCGCTGACTGCAGTTGCAGTAGAACGAACGGCGGATTGCAGTACCTGTTCCCGCATGCACGGTTCAGGCTGTTCGCTTCCGTTGTCATCGCAGTATTCCGGCCGCCATCGCCCGGTCCAGAGACCGACTTCTCTCTCCAAAACAGACCGATAGCTAACGCTTGCAAAACCACAAGAACGATTAGAATCGTGGTTAGTAGGCGGCCTTTCACCACACACTCCTTATCGGCTTGCCATCGTCGAATCGATACAAGCCGCCGTTCGGAAGCGAAACATAAGCCGAGAATTGCCCCTGTCGCGCGCGATCCATATCACTTGAGCTGAACGGACTATACCAATTTCCGTCAGTGCGGTTGTCGGGGTGCGTATGAATGTACGTCAGGCGATCCGGATTGGAAAAGACGGCCGTTGTATACCCGATTCCGTTCTGATCGAATTCCCTGCCCACGGCGATTCCGGTGAGGCGGAAACCGCCGCTAGTGGCCTCAATGAACGCGTCAATCTCCACGCCATACCTAGTTGAAATCGGCTGGGCAAGGGCTTGGAAGTAGGCAGCAGCGCCATCCTCAGACCCGGTAACTTTGCTGTCGATCGCACGTCGATGGCGCGCAATCTCTTTTACGGCTGCCTTGTAGCGGGCTGTGGTGTTGTACCTATTGATAGGATGCAACTCCGCGTTGAATGCGCGTGAGAATGCGGCAGTAATTGCTCCGTTGGCAAACTTACCGCCCGTGAGAGCGGAAGCCGTGCCCCCAACGACCGCGGTGACCGCGATGCGAAGTGCCGCTGATGACATTCCTCCGCCTCCGACACCATCGATGTAGGGAGCTGTAAGTTGCGCAACGCCGGCACTAATGAACCCATGGCCGAACTTGCCCCCTTGCATCTGGGCCATCACACCGCCAGTCATCGCATGACTTAAGGCTTTGGCAGCAACCTGACCCGCGGTCAGTCCAGAGTTCCCAACAAGATCCAGTGTGTGACCGCCTTCGATAGCTGCTGAGTTGGCCGCCTGCGCGCCTTCGAAGATTGAGCCGATCCCGTGGAACACAGCGGCTGAGAAGGCACCTTGAAGCGCGCCTTTCCAAGAAGCGGTCGCGACACCGCCGGCTGCACTACCGACTGCGACTGCGAACCCAAACTTGGTCAGATAAGGCGTGGCATAGGGTGCGACGAAGTAAGAGGCGATGATAAGGGCTGTCGCCGCCCATCGCCTCTCCTCCAACCCCAGCATCCCCGTCGGATCCGTATACCGCAGCGGGTTGTTCAAGACGTAGCTGTACGCATTCCACCCGTTCGCCCCACTCGGGTCCTGCACCATCGGGTCGGGCTGCAGGAACCGGCCCAGGACGGGATCGAACAGTCGGGCGTTCATGTGGATCAGGCCACCGGCGTCGACATGCTCGTGGCCGGTGTAGCCGCGCGTGGTGACCGGGCTGCCCGTGCCGCTTCCACTTGGGTTGGCCGGGTCGCGGCGCGTACCGAACGCGGAGTAGTCGAGATCCTTCTGCTTGACGCCGGCGGCATCGGTGATCGCCACCACGCTGCCCTGGTGGTCGTGGAACAGGTAGTGGGTGGTGATCGCCTGCCCGACGATGGTCTGCTGCATGACGCCGCCCACCGTGCGCTTCATGGTGCGCACGCCGTGTTCGATGACCAGCTCGACGTTGCCCAGGTAGTAGGTGCGCTTGGTGCCGTCCTCCCGCAGGTAGCGCGAGCCGTCCACGCCGTAGCGGAAACGCGTCAGCGCACCACCTGCGTCGATCTCGTACGCGCGGCTGTAGGACGTGTAGTGCACGCTGCGATCGTTGTTCGCCCCGTCCGCGTTCCTGAGCGTCTGGTTGCCACGGGCGTCGTAACCGTAGGCCACCAGGGATTGCCCGGAGGTCTGCGTCACCGCATGCGGGCCGTGACGCATCGCCGACAGGGCGCCCTGCGTCGACGAAGCGGGCACCGTGCCAGCGGGCCCCGCAGGCGCCTCGGGTCGCGGGCCGGAAGGCGCGGGCCACGCGGCCCCATCGCCCTGCGTCGGCGTCGCGCGAACCAGCGGCGGTGCGTTTCCCACGATTTGCGTTGGTCAGTAAGTGAACCTGGATTGGCCCGCCTTTCATAGACACCTGACCCCGATACCGACCCCGATACCCGGGTCAAACCCACGCGTTTCGTCGGTCAGTAAGTGAACCTGACCTCGGTACTCGTTAGTAAGTGAACCTGACCCCGATACCCTACCCTACCTACCCTACCGATACCCTAATCTTCGTCCTCCGAAAAAATTTTGAGGTATCTAGTTTTCTGCACGACTTCGTTCATTTCAGGCAGCCGAGCGTCGACCTCTTTGCGAACGTCTTTATCCGCGACATACAAGGCATCGTAAATGTCGATCAGCGGGTATCCCTTATTAGTCAGGCACTCCACAATCTGTTCTAGGTTCGATGGAGCGCAATTGATTGCGCGAACGCCATCTCCCTCTTTTTCGCTTGCCACAAACAAGCCGTCGCTGTTTCTAATGAGGATTAACACGACTAGGCTGCCTATCAGGTCGAAGGAATTCATAAGGCGCACCACTATTTCTTGTCCATACATGAACCACCTCAGCCATGTACCACGGGGACGTGGGAAGGGGGTAATTCGTTCGCCCCTGCTGAGGCCCGATGTCAATAATCGTGTAACCTTGATTCATCTTTTCGACGACGAACCCGATGTTCTCGTCGATGGACACCGCCATCTGCTTCGCTGTATGGCCCAATGGCAATTCTGTCTTCGGTCCATACCAATCATGCCCATGCTTTCTCGCGTACGGAATGACGCGAAATTGCATGTCTTCTCCAATCACCAAGACGTCTTCCTTTCCAAAGGGCCGTAAAACAGCGTTCTTCGCTCGAATAACTGCGTTTCGTACAGCATTGCTACGTTCAAGATGAATCTCATCGTTGAATGCTCGGGAGAAGGCCGCTGTTATCGCCCCGTTAGCGAACTTGCCACCGGTGAGAGCAGATACAGTTCCGCCGACAATGGCGGTGACCGCAATGCGAAGTGGCGCTGATGACGCTCCTCCGCCCCCGAGACCGTCGATGTATGGAGCTGCGAGTTGTGCAACGCCGGCGCTAACAAATCCGTGGCCGAATTTGCCCCCTTGGACCTGCGCCATCACTCCGCCACCTATCGCATGACTCAGCGCTTTGGCAGCGACTTGCCCTCCCGTTAGTCCTGAGTTCCCAACAAGATCGAGCGTCTGACCACCTTCTATTGCGGCTGAGTTGGCCGCCTGCGCACCTTCGAAGATTGAGCCGATACCGTAGAACAAAGCGGCGGAGAAGGCACCTTGAAGTGCGCCTTTCCACGAACCGGTTGCGACACCGCCGGCAGCGCTGCCTACCGCAACTGCAAACCCAAACTTAGTCAGATAAGGCGTGACATAGGGCGCGACGAAGTAGGAGGCGATGATGAGAGCCGTCGCAGCCCATCGGCGCTCCTCCACCCCCAGCATCCCCGTCGGATCGGTATACCGCAGCGGGTTGTTCAAGACGTAGCTGTACGCATTCCACCCATTCGCCCCGCTCGTGTCCTGCACCATCGGATCCGGCTGCAGAAACCGGCCCAGGACGGGATCGAACAGCCGGGCGTTCATGTGGATCAGGCCACCGGCGTCGACATGCTCGTGGCCGGTGTAGCCGCGCGTGGTGACCGGGCTGCCCGTGCCGCTTCCACTTGGGTTGGCCGGGTCGCGGCGCGTACCGAACGCGGAGTAGTCGAGATCCTTCTGCTTGACGCCGGCGGCATCGGTGATCGCCACCACGCTGCCCTGGTGGTCGTGGAACAGGTAGTGGGTGGTGATCGCCTGCCCGACGATGGTCTGCTGCATGACGCCGCCCACCGTGCGCTTCATGGTGCGCACGCCGTGTTCGATGACCAGCTCGACGTTGCCCAGGTAGTAGGTGCGCTTGGTGCCGTCCTCCCGCAGGTAGCGCGAGCCGTCCACGCCGTAGCGGAAACGCGTCAGCGCACCACCTGCGTCGATCTCGTACGCGCGGCTGTAGGACGTGTAGTGCACGCTGCGATCGTTGTTCGCCCCGTCCGCGTTCCTGAGCGTCTGGTTGCCACGGGCGTCGTAACCGTAGGCCACCAGGGATTGCCCGGAGGTCTGCGTTACCGCATGCGGGCCATGACGCATCGCCGACAGGGCGACCTGAGTCGACGAAGTGGGCACCGTGCCAGCGGGCCCCGCAGGCGCCTCGGGTCGCGGGCTGGAAGGCACGGGCCACGCGGCCCCACCGCCCTGCGCCGGCGTCGCGCGAGCCAGCGACGGTTGCTCCGGTGGAGCGCTCGCGCCAGCGGGCACCCCGCACGGGCTGCCGGCGTCGTAGCGGAACTGCACGCCATTGTTGACGCAGATGTTGCCCAGCCCGTCGTACGCAAAAGCCTGGATCACCCGGCCCGTCGCCACGCCGTTCTCGACGAGGGCGCGGCTTTCGACCAGGCGGTCCAGCACGTCGTAGGTGAAGCCCTCCAGGTAGCGCTGGCCCTTGCGCTTGGTCGCGAGGTTGCCGTTGAAGTCCCACTCGTACGCCTCGTCCACCAGCGCGCAGGCGACGCCCGCGCACAGCGTGCGCAGCCTCCCGTTGACGGGATTGAACCGCCGCAGCACCTGCATCTGGCCATTGCTGCCGCGCGCCTCGTCCACCGCGTTGCCGAACGCATCCGTGGCGCGGGTGCGCGAGATCGCATCGCTGCAGGTCGGCGAGGCGTCGAACGCTGCGCTCTCGCACATGGCGCCTGCGAAGCCGCGCGCGCTGTACTCCGTCTTGGCCCAGCGACCGGTGGCGTCGCGCACTGCATGCGTCCGGGACAACGCGTCGTAGACGACTTCGGCCCGGAACACCTCGCCCGCGACATGCGTCTCCGTGACGGTGGGGCGCCCCATGGCGTCGTAGGCGTACTGGAGCGTCTGGGACGTTTCCCGCCCGGCCTGCCCGCGCCATCCGGCGTACGTGCCGCCGATGGACGCCCGGTCGGGCTTGCCCAAGCCGCCGGGTGCGCTGTCGTACGTGACGGTCGATTGGGTCTCGACCGTGCCGTCCGGCGTCCGGGTCGTGGTGCGCCAGACGCGCCCACGGCCATCGTGTTCGTACTCGATGCGGTGGCCGCCGGCGTCGTGCTGCGCCTGCAGCTCCCCCAGTGCGTTGTAGGTGTAGGCCGTGCGCCCAGTGTCGGGGTCGAACTGCTCGACCTTGCGCCCGAGGGCGTCATAGAAGAACGAATTGACGATATCGCCGGCACCCGCGTTGCGGCGGACGCTTGCCACGCGACCGGCCGCATCGTAGCGCTGGAAGAGGTCGAGACCTGCAGAGTCGCGCTGGCGGACGACTTCGCCATACCCGTTGCGTTCCTGCGAGGAAGTGGCGCTGCGCGGGTTGGTGATGGTCGTCGTCAGCCCGCTGTAGGCCGTCTGGACCCGTGTCTGGTTCGGGGCAGTCACCTGCCGCACCCGTCCGACGCTGTCGAAATCCGTCACTGTCCAGTTGGCGGCGTTGAGGCAGACCCGGGCATCCAGGCCGGCGAGGTCGCCGGCGGTCCCGGGCAGGAAGAAGGGATTGCTGGTGCCCACCGCATTGCCGGCCGCGTCGTAGCGGGTGCAGACGGCGCTGACGTCCTTGCCGTCGACATGGGCATTGAAGGTTTCGGCAGCCTCCATCATCGGCCTGCCGAGCGCATCGAAGTAGGTCCACTTCGTTGGCGCAGCGGTGGCCATGACCCGTTGCCTGTACCGCGCGCCCGTCGGGCAGGGCACGTCGCTCCCGCACCAGCGGTACTGCGTCCTCTGCTCGACGCCGCCCTGCCCCGGCGTTGCCGACGGCGAGGATTGCGTCCATGCATACGCGGGCCGGCCCAGGGCACCGGCGAGCGAGATCGTCCTGACGTTGTTGGGATCGAGTGCCGTCTCGACGTTGCCGAACATGTCGCGCGCGAGCACCCGCTGCACGGGATGTTCGTTGACCTGGTCGTGGGCGAGGAACGGTTCGCGCGTTCCGATCACGAAGCGTCCACGGCTGTCGAATTCGGTTCGCTCATACCGGTTGACGCGGCCGGCCGAAGGCTTCGCCTGGAACCCGGAAGGGTCGCAGACGACGCCCACGCTGCAGGTCGTGGCCGACGTACGGTTGCCGTACTCATCCAGCGTGTACACGGTGCGTTTGTTGACGTCCGCGCCACCTTCCGGCTCGACGTGTTCGGCGGTGAGCAGGCCCGTCGCGGCGCCGGACATCGCATAGGCGAAATTGGTGGTCCGCACGATGTTTGGCACGCCCGGGCGCGTGTGCGTGACTACGCTCCTGCTGAGGCGGCCGAGGCGCCACCGCGCGGGCTGGTCCGCGTAGAGATTCGTCGTCACGACGCTGCCGACGAGCGCTGCTTCGCCTGTGTAGGTGTCGACGGCCGTATGCGACACGTTGCCGTGCCCGGCATAACTCAACGTCGTCCGCACACGGCTGTTGACGGCGCCCGTGAGCGGGTCGAGGTGGCGCTCGTCGGAACCGGAGGTGCGCGGGTAGGTGGGCACCTGCATCCCGGGATTCCAAGCGGGTGCGGTTTCCCAGACGTGCCGGTTGTTGCTGAAGACGACGCCTGCGAAGCCCGGCAGGGCCGAACCTGCAGGCGAATAGCAGGCATCCACCGGTGCCGCCGCCAGGCAGCCGGGAAGTGCGAAGGCGCCGCCGACCACTGTCTTGGTGGTCTGGATCGGCAATCCGGTCAGCGGGAACGCCTGGTGATAGGTCGTGGAGGTCGCGACGTGGGCGCCCGGGCGATTGGCATCGACCGTATCGATCCGCGCGAAGCCCAGGAAGCCGCGGCCGCCGGCCTGCATGCGCGCGCCGTGGTAGCGGTAGTGGACCGTGGCCTTCGCTTCGGGCGCATTGAATTGCGGCGAGGTACTCGCCGCTTTCGAGACCACGTACATCGGCGCAAGGACGTCCTGCACCGGTGAGCCGCGACCCCACGCCAGCCCGTTGCGCGACCCGGTACCCGGGCGATAGACCGCGTTGTTGGTCAACGGGGCGTAGCTGATGTCGGTTTCCGCACCGAGCCCGTTCGTGATCCGGACGATGACATCGCGGGGAATGAAGCGGTTGCGTGCCGAGGGCCGCGAGAAGCCGATGGGGTTCGACCCGTCGCCATCCCACTTGATGCGCATGAAATCGATGTTCCCGTCGGCGTCGATGTCCGTGAACATCATCGTGCGCTGGTCGATGCATTCCGCCTGCGTGCAGTACGTCCATGCATTGGGAAGATCCACGGGGTCGGAGATCCCCCCGTTCGGCATCCCGAGACGCGCCTGCAAGAGCTTCCAGTCGCCGCGCGCATGCACGATGTCGGCCCGCCCGTCGCCGTTCACGTCGGCGACCTGGACCGCCTTGTTGATGATCGGCGCGGGCGCCGGCCATCCGCCCCTGACGGGCGCCTGCCCACCCCAATTGACGCCGGTGTTGATGCCATAGCCAACGCCATAGGCCGGATCGACGCTCACGTAGTCCGAGAGGCCGTCGCCGTTGATGTCGGCGAAGTTCATCTGGGTGGACTGCGAGAAGCCGCCATTGGAAAACCGTCGAAGCGTGACCGCTGCGGCGTCGATCGATTCCACCACGAACGGATACGCCAGCAGGCAGCCAGTGTTTTGCGTCGAACTCGTGCCTTCTATCACCACTGGCGGGCCGGGATCCGGCGGGCCGGGCGGCGGCGGCCCGCCACCGCATGTGGCCGGTGCAAGAATCAGCGCATCCGATCGCGCATCGCCATTGAAATCGTTGAGCTGCTGGTAGTTTGCCTTGCGGTAAAGGCCCGAGAAGACGATGCATCCACCGGCCGGGCAGTCATCGGAGGTCAGGCGCACCACCCGCTCATGCCCCCAGCGGAACCCATGGCTGCCGCCACGCTCCATCAGCCTCGCCACGAGCTGCTGTCCACGCGGGTACAGCAGGTCGATCAGGCCGTCGCCGTTGAGATCGGCATGCTGGGGTTCGGACTCCTTCGACGATCCGGACGGCACTTCTTGCGCGAGCTCGGCAAGCAGGTTGGTCCTGGTGTCGAATGGAGCCTGGTAGTCGCCGGTGGCCCGGTAGCCGATCCACGACGCGTGTCCACGGAAGAACAGGTCGTCGCGCCCGTCGCCGGTGTAGTCGACCATGAACCAGCTCGCGTCCTGCGGGTTGTGCATGATCTCGACCGGGAAACAGATCGCCCAGTTGTTCTCTGTCAGGTAGGGACTGCCCGATCCGTTCAACCGGTTGAACATCACGTACAGCACGTCCGTCGTGCAGCCCGGATCGCCGTTGTCGTGGTCCTTGATCCAGGCGAAATCCTGGCGGCCATCGCCGTCGAAGTCACCGAACTTGAAGCCCTTGAACTTGCTTTGGCTGCCGCTGTTGAGGCGCGCGGTGTCTTCGACCGTTTCGAAGAACCCCCGGTCGGTGAATGGTTGCCCGGCCGCCTGGCCTTGGCTCCACTTGAACCGTGTTGGCGCGGCGCAGGTCGAATCCACCGCTTCGTCCCGGCACTCGGTCAAGGCGGTCAGGACGGTGAACGCGCTGCCGAAGTCGTAGCCGAGCCTGTAATGGCGCACCGTACGGTACTGGCCGTTGTACGCCGCATCGACGCTGGAGGTGATCGTCTCGAGCCGGTGCACGCTGCGCGTGCGACCTCCTGCGACGTAGGCATCGTTGTCGAACAACTGGGCGTAGTTGAAGGTGAGCTCGGCGTACGGTGCATGCGATTGGCCGGACTGTCCCGGCAGTGCGGTCTTGCCGGTCCACCGCACCTTGTGGATGAGCTGTTCGCCGATCGATTGCCCTGCACTTTCGAGATACACGTAATCGATGTAATTGCCCGTTGAATCCTGAACGCGGGTCTGGGCCCACGCGAGGGCGACATCTGCCTTGTTCTCAGCGGTGCTGTTGAGATAGGCGTCAGGACGGTTCGCGAACTGACTGTTGTCGCGATCGCCGTACCACGAGATCGAGCCGTCCTTACGTTCCCGACTCATTGACCCGAAATTCCGCCGCGATTGCCGCAACCCGGTCTGAAAGCGGGTCGGGTGCGAACGGTGTCGTCGACGAAGAAGAAACGCTCGTCGATGTTGACCCGGCCATTACGTAGGCAATGACGAGACCGAACTGAAGCGCGAAGGCGCTCCCAACGAGGGTGAGCAGCGGAAGCGCGCCCTTCGGCGCGCGCTGGGCGGTGTAGTTCGTCATCAGCGGTCGGTCCCTGTCCGCCGCGCGACTCCCCAGTCGCTGAGAAACGGCGTCCCTTGCCATCGCGGTCACGCCCCGGCGGGCGCCGCAGAGCCGAGCTTACGCCATCGCAGACGAGTCTGGACGCCGCCCGTCTGAAGGGTGAATCAGACACCGCGACCGTGGCACCACTCTCGCCTGACGAGATTCGATCGCATTAGGTAATCGTCGAATCGACCGTTAATTGAGCGCGGCCACGTGCCGCCCTGTGCCCACGTGACGGTTGATCAGCCTCTCAGTCGGTGGATGTCCACCGCCTTTCGGTGGCTCTCGATGCACACAGGCTGCCAGCGACCACCACGCAGGTACCATCGAGCGGCACACCGACGCTGTGCCGCCGCGATCCACGGACAGGACCCGCCATGACCGCTCCCCACTCGACCTCCCTCGCCGCCGGCGCCCTGCTGGCGCTCGCGACGACCGCCTGTGGAACCTCCGCCATGCAGACCGATGCCCCGCCGCAGGGCGGTTACGAAGAGCGGCCGAACGAGACGCAGCGTGGTGCGAAGCCGCCGGTGCCGAGGCGCAATCCGCATGCGGTGCCGTACGAAGTGACGATGACGATCGAGGATGCGCCCGGGCCGTTCGCGGTCGTGAAGGCCGCCATGCAGTACGAGGTCCTCAATGAGCGCTGCCTGCCTCGCCTTGGAGGCATGGCCGGCACGCGCGTGTCCGCGGTCGAATGGGTTGAGATCGAACTTGCGCAGATCGCTCCCCAGACCTATCGCGGTCGCTTCTACGACGACCTCATGGTCGACGAGGACTACTTCGGGCTGGGCGTATGCCACTGGTCGCTGGTCACGACGGTGTTCCAGTTGCGGGCCACGGGTGCGGAGGGCGAGACCAAGTTCTCCGAGCACCTGTTCTACAAGGACCTGATGGGGAACGATCCGATCCGCACCTACTACTGGAAGGGTTACTACCCGCGCGCCTCCCTGGATGATTTTCCGGAAGGCGGTGAGCGGGATGCCAGCAAGTTCAAGCCCGAGTTGCGTGATGAGCTGTTCGTGCTCGACTTCAGCATCCGGAAGGTTGCCCCGTGAGCCCGTCCACCGACCATCTCGCCGCGCTCGCCGTGGACGCATACCGCACCCATCCGCGTGAAGCGTGGCCCGAGGGGGTCGAGATCGACGGCTCCACGTACGAGGTGCTCCACCAGGAATCGAACGGTCCCGCCGGCTACCAGGGCACCATCTACCAGCGCAAGGACACGGGCGAGATCATCGTCGCGCACCGTGGGACTGAGTTCGACCGTGAACTCATCAAGGATGGAGTGATCACTGACGGGGGAATGGTGGTCGCCGGAGTCAACGCCCAAGAACGCGCTGCCATGGCGTTGACCGAACGCGCTATCGAGATCGCGCGCACGCAGAACGAATCCCGCTGCCAGGTCCCCTCCATCACCGCCACCGGTCACTCCCTCGGCGGCACACTGGCGCAGGTGACCGGGCACCGGTTCGGGCTGCGGGCGGAGACGTTCAATGCGTACGGCGCCGCGGGGCTCGCGGCGGACCTGCCGCGCAGCGACCCTGACATCGTCAACCACGTCCGCGCGACCGACATGGTGAGCGCCGCCAGCGCGCACGTGGGCGAGGTGCGGATCTACGCGGTGCAGGCGGACATCGACGCGCTGGAGCGGCGCGGGTACCAGAACGGCGCGCGGTTCCCGGACCTGCGCAACCCGCTGGGCGTGGCGCTCGGCGACGGGTTCGGCGCGCATTACGGCGACAACTTCCTCGCCAGCGGGCCGCACGGCCGTTCGATCATCAACGCTGACGACCGCGCGCGTGCCGAGGGCAACGCCGACATGGTCGCCGACTACCGGCGCGACGTGGCGCGCCTGCACGGCGTGCTCGCGTTGCCGCGCAACGTGGTCGATGGCGTGGGCGATGCCGGTGGCCGCCTGCTGGGCCGCGCGCGGCCCGATCCTGCGCCAGCGCCTGCGTTCGATGCCGGCAGCTGCGCGGTGCCGCGCGCGCCGGCCGTCGATCCGCGTGATCGCGCGCATCCGGACCATGCGTTGCACGAACAGGTGCGGCGCGGCGTGCATGCGATCGACGCGCGCCTGGGCCGTGCGCCCGACGACGCCAGCGAGCGCCTCGCGGCCGGACTGACGGTGGCCGCGCGTGCCAACGGGCTCACCCGCGTGGACCATGTCGTGCTCAGCGATGCCACGCCACACGCGCCGGCCGGCGCGAACGCGTTCGCCGTGCAGGGCCAACCCGGCGACGCCGGGCATCGCCGCGCCGCGATCGCGACGCAGGCGGCGCTGGACACGCCGGTCGAGCAGTCGTTCGCCGCGTTGCAGGCGCAGCGCGACGCTGTCGTGATGTCACCCGCCGCGGTGGTGCAGCAGGCGCCTGCGTTCGTGCCGGGACGCTGAACCCGCGCCTGGATGGGGAACCGCGGTCAGTGCGGAGTCCCGCCCGCCGCCGCCTTCGGCAGCGCGCGCCGCAGCACCCACCACGCGAACAGGCCGCCGGTGACGTACATCAGCAGCGAGTAGATCGCCGGCACGACCGCGGCGCCGGCCATCTGCAGCGCGTGCAGGGCCACGAAGATCGCCAGCGTGCCGTTGTGGATGCCGATCTCGAACGCAATCGCGGTGGCCTGCGGCACGCCGAGCCGGGCGGCGCGCGCGGCGGCGTAGCCGGCCACGAGGCTCGCGAGGTTGAAGGCCAGCGCGGCGAGGCCGACGACGGTGGCGTACCTGGCCAGCGTCTCGCGTTCGATCACCACCGCGGCGGCGATCAGCGCGACCAGCACCACCGTCGAGGCCAGCCGCACCGGCTTGTCGAGCCGTTGCGCCAGCGCGGGGTTCCACGCGCGCAGCGCCATGCCGATCACCACCGGCACCACCACGATCAGCCCCACCTCGATGATCTTGCGCGTCGGCGGCGGCACCGCCTGCGTGCTGTCCATCAGCAGCGACAGCCCCAGCGCGGTCCACAGCGGCAGCGTCACCAGCGCCAGCGCGCTGTTGATCGCGGTCAGCGAGACGTTCAGCGCCACGTCGCCGCGCGCCAGGTGCGAGAACAGGTTCGCGGTGACCCCGCCCGGCGAGGCGGCGAGCAGCACCAGTCCCAGCCCGAGCTCCGGCGGCAGGTCGAACGCCCAGGCCAGTGCGAACGCGACCGGCGGCAGCAGCACGCTCTGCACGACCAGCGCGACCAGCACCGCCTTCGGCGCGGTCACGACGCGCCGGAAGTCGGCCAGCGTGAGGTGCAGGCCAAGCCCGATCATCACGATGCCCAGCGCCAGGGGCAGGAACAGGCTGAAGATCGGGTTGTCGGCCATGGCGTGGGTCCGCGGGCGAAAGGAAGGTCAGGGTCGGCGTGCAGGCATGCCGACGCACGTCGGGATCAACGTCGCGGCGGCCGCATGCCGGCAACGGCGGGCGTCGCTGCACGCGCGGTGGTGCGGCACCGCGCACGCACGCAGCCGACGACGCGCGGCGCCCGCGACTGGCCGATCCGAGCCACGCGCGCTCAGCGCGCGGCCGATGACCCGGATCCCGCGCGCTGCGAAGGGATGAAGCTCTCGCGCACCGCCTTGGCGAGCAGGTCCGGCGGCAGCAGGCCCTGGTCGAGCAGGAAGTCGTTGAACCTGCGGCGATCGAAGCGATCGCCCAACGCCAGTTCGGTTTCCGCGCGCAGCTGCAGGATGCGGCTGTAGCCGTAGAAGTACGCGCCGGCCTGGGCGGGCATGCGCACGGTGTAGCGGTCGATCTCCTGCGTGGCCATGGCGTTCGACAGGCCCACCTCGTCCATCAGCACGCGCTTGGCGGTGTCGCGGTCGGTGAGGCCGAGGTTGAGCATCGGGTCGAGCATCGCGCGCGCGGCGCGCAGCAGGCGGAACTGCAGGGCGAAGAACTGCCCCTCGGTGGGCAGGTACGGAACCATCTCGGCCTCGGCGTACAGCGCCCAGCCTTCGACGTTGACGGAGTTGAACGCGTACAGCGTGCGCGCCAGCGAGATGCCGCGCTCGACCATCGCGGTGAACTGCAGCTCGTGCCCCGGGCGGCCCTCGTGCGCGGTCAGCGTCCACGACACGCCGGGGAAGTTGAAGTCGTCGTACTGCGCGTCCTTGCCGGCGGCCGGATTGCCGAGCGGCAGCACGAACGTGCCCTGCTGGCCGGTGTTGCCCACCAGCGGCGCGGGCAGGAAGTGCGGCGCGGGCTGCGCGGCGCTCTCGGCCGGCGTGCCCAGCCGCATCTGCATCGGGCGGTTCGGCAGCGCGACGACGTCGTGCTGGGCGATCCAGCGGTCCAGCGCGGGCATCACCACGTTGCGGTAGTGCGGTTCGATCTCGTGGGTCTCGAACTGGTCCTTCTTCAGCGCGCGCAGGACCTCCATGTAGTCGGTGGACGCGATCTTCTTCTCGGCGGCAAGCCGCGGCGCGAGCTGCTGCATCGCCGCGCGCGTCTCCATGTAGCCGACCTGCGCGCGCTCGATGAGCAGGCGCGGGTCGATGTCGATGCCGACGTTCTTCAACGCCAGCGCGTACATCTCGGGAGGCAGCACGTAGGTGGTGCGCGCGGTGGGCAGCACGGTGGCGCGCGTCCACTTCGCGTAGTCAGCGAGCTGTTCGTCCAGCGCGGCCAGCGCGGCGTCGCTGCCGGCGATCTTGTACTTGGCGAACAGGTCGCGGATGCCCTTGCGATACGTGTCGATGTTCTGCAGCGACTGCTCGACCTCGATCCGGGTCGGTTGCAGCAGGCCGGCCTCGGCGCGCTCCTCGTAGCGCTGGCGCGCGAGCGTGGCCAGCGGCGGGGTGCCGTCGACCTGGCCGGTGTAGCGCTTGAGGCGGTCGAGTGCCTTCGCGCGACGCTCGGGCGCGGTCTGGTCCGACAGCAGGCCCTGCAGCCCGCCGAACACGGTCTGGCCGACATCCAGCCACGGCCGGGCGAGGCGCTCGTTGAGCGCGCTGGCGGCGATCTGGTCGTCGGCCGCGTCGACGAGGATGGCCAGGTCCTGGCGGACGTCGGGGTCGGCCTCGGTCGCGGCGCTGGCCTTGAGCGCGTCGCGCGCCTTCGCCGTGGCCTCGCGGAAGCGCCGGCCGTTCTCGGGGCCGAAGTCGAACGTCTGGTCGTCGTAACCGGGGATGCCGAAGAACGACAGCTGCTCGGGATTGAACGGCGCCTGGGCGAGGATCAGCTGCTGCGTGTAGGCATTGCTTTTCGCAACCCATGCCGGCGGCGCCTTGGGCGCTGGCTTGGCCGCTTGGGTGGCGGGCGCGCCGGGCTGTTGCGCGGGGGCGGGCAGGGGCGCGCACAGCACGAGCGCGATGGCGAGGGTCAGCGTGCGGGTCATGCGGGCGGCCTCGTGCGGGGTGCGCGGAGCATCGATCGCATGGGGATGCAGCGCAACGGGCCGGAGGTCATGCGGATGCAGCACCCGCGGTGATCGCGGGATCGGGGGATGGCGGGTGGAATGGCGTGCGCCGGCCGCGTCGGTTGAGTGCGGAAGGCGCTGGGCCCCTGCGTTCGCAGGGGCGACGGGTTGCGTGGGGATCGCTGCCGCCCCCTGCACGGTGCGAGCAGCGGGCCGCGGCCTGCGTGGAGACGGCGCGCGGGTCGGCGATCCCGCTACGGCTTCAAGCAGCGCGCGAAGAAGTCCTCGGTGACCTTGAGCCGGTGCAGCTGGTTCGTTCCGGACAGGCCGTGGCGGGCGCCGGGGTAGGTCATCAGCTCGAACGGGCGCCCGCGCTGCTGCAGGGCGGACATCAGCGCGGTGGAATGGGTGAACAGCACGTTGTCGTCGGCCATGCCGTGGATGAGCAGCAGCCGCGATTGCAGTCCGTCGACATGCTCGAGCACGCGCGCCTCGCGGTAGCCGTCCACGTTGGTGGCCGGCAGGTCCATGTAGCGCTCGGTGTAGTGGGTGTCGTAGAGCGCCCAGTCGGTCACCGGCGCGCCGGCGGCGCCGCAGGCGTACGCATCGGAATGGCGCGCCAGCAGCAGCAGGGTGATGTAGCCGCCGTTGCTCCAGCCGTGCACGCCGATGCGCGCCGGGTCCACCCACGGCTGCGCGCGCAGCCACTCGATGCCGCGCAGCTGGTCGGCCAGCTCCACCGTGCCCTGGCGGCGGTGCAGCGCGCCGACGAATGCCGCGCCGCGCCGCGGCGTGCCGCGGTTGTCCAGCGAGAACACCACGTAGCCTTGCTGCGCGAGGTACTGGTTGAACCACGCGTCGCCGCGCGCCGGCCAGGCCTGCGTCACCGTCTGCGCGGCAGGGCCGCCGTACACGTACACGACCACCGGATGGCGCCTGCCCGGAACGAATCCCGCCGGCTTGACCAGGCTGTAGTGCAGCGGCGTGGCGCCGTCGGCGGCGGTGAGCGTGCCGTACTCGGTGGGCAGGTGCGCGGCGCGGTACGGCGCGTAGGGGTGCGCGGGGTCGCTGGGGTCGTTGTCCACCAGCGTGGCGATGCGGGTGCCGTCGTTGCGGTGCAGGGTGAGCTGCGGCGGCGTGTCCGGGGTGGACCACGCATCGACGAACACCGACGCGTTCTTGGCGAACGTCGCCGCATGCATGCCCGGCTCGCGGGTCAGCGCCTCGACCGGCCCGCCGGCCAGCGGCACGCGGTGCACGTGCGACTGCGTGGGCGTGCCCCTGTGCGAGGCGAAGTAGGCGTGGGTAGCATCGACCCCCAGCACGCCGTCCACCGGCCACGCGCCGGAGGTCAGCGCACGCGGATTGCGGCCGTCGGCGTCCAGCACGTACAGGTGCGCGAAGCCCGTGCGCTCGCTGGACCACAGGATGCGGCCGTCGGGCAGGAAGCGCAGGTCGTCGTGCAGCGGCACCCAGGTGCCCGAGGTCTCGGTCGCCAGCGTGCGCTGCGCGCCGCTTGCCAGGTCGTGCTCGACGAGCTCCAGCGTGCGCTGGTCGCGCGACTGGCGCTGGAACGTGACGCGGCCGGCATCGCGCCAGTCGACGCGGGCCAGGTAGATGTCCGGGTTGGCGCCGAGGTCCACCGCGCGCGGCCTGGCACCCGCCACCGGCGCGACCACGTTGAGCGCGATGCGCACGTTGGGGTCGCCGGCGGCCGGATAGCGCTGCTCGACGATCGTGGCGCGGTCGGCGTGCACTTCGAAGCGCTTGACCAGCGGCACCGGCGACTCGTCGATGCGCGCGTACGCAATCGCACTGTCGTCGGGCGCCCACCAGTAGCCGGTGTGGCGGCCCATCTCCTCGTCGGCGACGAACTCGGCCACGCCGTTGCCGATGGTCTCGCTGCCATCGAAGGTGAGCTGGATCGAACGGCCGGTGGCCAGTTCGATCACCCACAGGTTGCGCGCGCGCACGAAGCTCACGAAGCCGCCCTTCGGGCTGATCTTCGGGTCGGTGGCGAAGCCCTCGCCGTTGGTGAGCCTGCGCACGGCCTTCGTCGCAAGTTCGTAGAGGTAAAGCTCGCCGCCGAGCGGGAACAGCAGCCGCCGTGAGTCGGGGGCCCACTGGTACTCGACGATCCCGGTCAGCGCGGCGATGCGCTGGCGTTCTCGGCGCGCCTTCTCCTCGTCGCTGAGCACCTCCGCGCCCGGCAGCACGTCGTCGGCGCGCACCAGCACGCGGGTGGCGCCGGTGGCGATGTCGTATTCCCACAGGTCCAGGCGGTTGTGGTCGGTCGCGGTGCCGCGCAGGAACGTCACCCGCGAACCGTCCGGCGCGATGCGCGGCTTGGCCAGGCTGGGGCCCGACAGCGCCACGTCGCCGGAGATCGCCTCCAGCGTGAGCGCGCGCGAGGGGGCGGCGGCGGTGCTCACCGGCGATTGCGCGAGTGCAGGCGCGGCCGCGAACGCGAGCAGCAGGGTGGCGAGGCGGACGGGGGCGATGCGCATGCGGACGGGTCCATGGCGTGCAGGAAAGTGAACGGCGGCGGTCGCCGCGCAGGGTAAGGTGTGGGGCCGCATCCACGGCGATGGACCCGTGCATTCTGCGCTCCGCGAGGCAACCTCCGACCTGCACGCTTGCCTGGACGCCCAGCTCGGCGGCGGCTTCTCCCTGCGCGGCGACTACGCGCGCTACCTGCGCGGCATGCACGCGTTCCTCGGCACCGCACGCGATGCGCGCCCTGCGCGCCGCGACTGGGCCGACGCGCATGCCCACCTGGCCGCCGACCTCGATGCGATGGCGCTGACCGCGCTGCGCGCGCGCCCGGTGGCGCGCGTGGACGACGAGGCCGCCGGGATCGGCTGGGACTACGTGGTCGACGGCGCGTCGCTCGGCGCGCGCATGCTCTTGCGCGATGCCGGCGCGCTGGGCATCGATGCCGCGCACGGCGGCGCGTTCCTGGCCCACCACGCCGCGGCGGGCAGCCAGTGGCCGCGGCGGCTGGCCGGCTGGGCCGCGCACCCGCGCCGCGACGAGGCCGGGTTCGTCGAACGCGCCTGCGCCGCCGCGCGCGAGGCCTTCGCGCATGCCGTCGACGCGATGGCCGCTGCCGGGGCGCTGCGCGCATGACGGTGACGCCCGAGGACCTCTGCGCCCGCGAGGCCATCCATCACGTCGGCGCGATCCAGCCGCACGGCGTGCTGGTCAGCGTGGCCATGCCTGACTGGACCGTGCGCCACGCCTCGGCCAACGCCGGCGAACTGTTCGAGGTGGACACCGCCGCGCTGATCGGCGAATCGCTGCGCGACTACGTGGACGACCACGTGCTCGCGCAGGTCTCCGACGCGGTGGCCGGCACGCACCCCGGCGCGCCGGTGGTGCGCGCCGGGCGCGGCAACGTCGGGGCGATGGCGCGGCTGTGCGAGGTCAGCACGCACGTGGCCGATTCGCTGGTGCACATCGAGATCGAGCCGCAGGCCGACCGCGCGATGCCGGTGCTCACCGCGCAGGCGATGATCGCGCGGCTGTCCACCTGCGACGGCGCGGACGCCTTCGACCGCTGCGTCGTCGAACAGGTGCGCCAGCTCACCGGCTTCGACCGGGTGATGCTCTACCGCTTCCGCCGCGATGGCGCCGGCGAGGTGGTGGCCGAGGACGCCGACCCCGCGATGGAGCCGTACCTGGGCCTGCGCTACCCGGCCAGCGACATCCCGCCGCAGGCGCGCGAGCTGTACTTGCGCAACCGCATCCGCCTGATCGCCGACGTGGCCGCCGCGCCGGTGCCGGTGGTGCCGGCGCTGCAGGCCGACGGCACGCCGCTGGACATGGGCCAGCACGCGCTGCGCAGCGTCTCCCCGGTGCACCTGGAATACCTGCGCAACATGGGCGTGGGCGCGTCGCTGTCGGTGTCGATCATCGCCGGCGGTCGGCTGTGGGGGCTCGTCGCCTGCCACCACCGCGTGGCCCGCGTGCTGCCGCCGGCGGTGCGCGAGCAGGCGGAGATGTTCGGGCTGTTCGTGTCGATGCGCATCGCCGCGCGCGAGCAGGACGAGGCGCTGGCGCGGGTCGAGCACGCCCAGCAGGTGCGCGACGCGATCGCCGCGCGCCTGGACCACGCCGACGACGTCGATCCGGTGCTGGCGCAGGCGCTGGGCGAGGTCGCCGCGCTGTTCGAGGGCGACGGCGCGCTGCTGGCCGCGCCGTCGGGCACCCACGCACATGGCCGCGTGCCGGTCGACGCCCGCGCGCTGCAGGCCTGGCTCGACGACAGCGGCCCGGTGGGCCTGGCGGCCACCGATGCCGCGGAGGACTGGGGCGGCACCGCGGGCCTGGCCGGCGTCATCGCCATGCGCATCGGCGCCGACGGCGCGCGGCTGTTCGTGTTCCGCCGAGAGCAGGTCGAGGACGTGCGCTGGGCCGGGGACCCGTCCAAGACGGTGTCCACCGACGACGGCGCGCGGATCGCGCCGCGGCGCAGCTTCGCCGAATGGGCGCAGACCGTGCGCGGGCGCAGCGTGCCGTTCACCGATGCCGACATGCGCGGCGCCGACCGCCTCGCGCGGCTGCTGCGCGAGATGCGCCGCGCGCGCGCCGGCAACGGCGCGCCGCCGGAGGGCGCGCAGGTCGCCATCGAACAGCACCGCCGCCAGCTCGACGCCCTCTCGGGCCTGCTGCCCGGCCTGGTCCACCTCGACGATGCTCAGGCGCGCGCGCTGGGCGAGCAGATCGCCGCGTTGCAGGCGCAGGTGCAGGCGCTGATGCGGGCGCCGGCCGGCGACGGGGAACGCGGCGCCTGACCGCGCCGCGGCAGGGGCGTTCACGGCGTTTTGCGGACGTGCGTCAATGCTCCCCGCACCGGTGCGCGACGGCGCGACCGCGCGCGGTGGAACCGAGGGGGCATGCAGCACGATGAGCGGTCGCAGCAGCGGCGCGGACGCAACGCATGCGCCGGCGGGTGGCCCCACGGCGATCCTCGCGCTTGGGCTGGTGCTGGTGGTCGGCGCCGCGATCGGCCTGGCGGCGCTGCTCCGCCACGACTACACGTCCCGGCTCGAGGCCGGCTACCGCGAGCTGGATGCGCAGGTGCTGGGCATGCAGCGCGCGCTGGTACGCGAGTTCGGCAACGTCGAGCGGATCCTCCAGGGCATCGGGACCGACAGCGCGCAGTACGCGTCGCTGGCACCCGCCCGCGCGCAGGCGCTGCTGGCGGGCCGGGTGCAGGGCGTGGGCGCGCGCCACCCGCAATTGCGCAACCTCGCAGTGGTGGACGCCGCCGCGGTGCCCGCGTGGCTGCGCGATCCCGCGCTGGCGGGGCGCGACGGCACCGGCGTGCGCATCGCGCCGCCGCGGCGCGCGCCCGACGGTGAATGGGTGCTGCCGCTCGCGCTGCCCGTGCGCGCCGCCGACGGCGGTGAGCGCTGGGTGCTGGGCGAGTACCGGGTCATGCACCTGTCGTGGCTCTCCGACGGGCTGGACCTCGGCAGCGCCGGCGTCGGCAACCTCATCCACGCCGACGGCACGATGGTGCTGCGCAGCGTCGATCCGCTGCGCCATGTCGGCCGCGACGTCGCCCACACGCCGCTGATGCGCCGCGTCGCGCGCGACGGCAATGGCTACTTCGACGAACCCAGCCCGATCGACGGCGGCCAGCGCCTGATCGCCTACCGCGCGCTCGACAAGGTGCCGCTGGTGGTCGCCCTCGGGCGCGCGCGGGTGGACGCCACCGGCGACTGGCGCAGGTTCGCCGGCATCGTCGCCGGCCTCGCCGGGCTGCTGGGCGCGCTGTGGCTGCTGGCGCTGTGGGTCGCGGTGCGCTCGCGCGCGCGGCAGGCCGCGCTGACGGCGTCGCTGGCCGAGACGCGCCGCATCGCCGGCATCGGCGACTGGACGTGGTGGCCCGACCGGCGCGAGACCCTCTTGTCGCCGGAGGTGTGGCGCATGTTCGGCCTCGCGCCGCGCGACGCCCCGATGAGCGACCAGGAGCTGCTCGAGCACGTGCACCCCGACGACCGCGAGCGGTTGAGCGGCGTGACCACGGCCAGCGCCGCCGGCGGCGTGGGTGGCGATCTGCAGTACCGCATCGTCCGCCCCGACGGCGAGGTGCGCACCGTCTACTCGCGCGGGGAGTGGCAGCAGGGGCGCGGCGGCGCGCGGGTGATGCGCGGTACCCAGCAGGACGTCACCGAGCTGGCCACCGCCCGCGCGCGCCTGCGCGCGGCCGAGCGCCAGTACCACGCGCTGTTCGACGAGAACCCGCTGCCGGCCTACGTGTTCGACCGCGACACGCTGCGCTTCCTCGCCGTCAACGACGCGATGGTGCGCACCTACGGCTACAGCCGCGACGAACTGCTCGCGATGACGATCTTCGCCATCCGCCCGGACAGCGAGCACCCCGGCCTGCGCGCCCTGCTCGATGCCGACGACATCGAGGCCGTGCAGGGCCGCGTGATGACGCACCGGCGCCGCGACGGCACCCGGCTGCGGGTGTCCGTGCACGTGCGCAACATCGAGTTCGAGGGCCGCCCGGCCCGCCTGACCCTCGCCCAGGACGTCACCGAGGCCGAGCGGCTGTCCGAGCGGATGGCGCTGGTCGCGCGCGGCACCTCGGATGCGATCTACGACTACGACATCGCCGCCGGCCTCCTGTGGTGGAGCGAGACGCTGCAGAGCGTGTTCGGCGACGTCGAGGGCCTGGACATGCGCACGCTGGAGGGCTGGTCCGGCCGCGTGCACCCGGCCGACCTCGCGCGCGTCACCGCCAGCATGGACGCGGCGCTGGCCAGCGATGCAAGCGAGTGGGAGAGCAGCTATCGCTTCCTGCGCGCCGACGGCAGCCATGCCGACGTGATCGACAAGGCGCTGGTGGTGCGCGACGCGGACGGCACCGCGGTGCGCATGGTCGGCGGCATGCTCGACATCAGCGAGCGCATGCGTTCGCGCAACGACCTGCGGCTGCTGCAGCGCGCGATCGAGGCCGCCGACAACGGCATCCTGATCGCCGACGCGCGCGTGCCCAACCTGCCGATCGTGTACGCCAACCCGGCCTTCGAGGCGATGACCGGCTACTCGATCGCGGAAGTCACCGGCACCAACTGCCGGATGCTGCAGCGCGACGACCGCGACCAGGCCGGGATCGCCAGCATCCGCAACGCCATCGCCGACGGGCGCGAGACGCGCGTGCTGCTGCGCAACTACCGCAAGGACGGCACCCTGTTCTGGAACGACTTCTACCTCGCGCCGGTGCGCGACGACGACGGCACGCTCACCCATTTCGTGGGCATCCAGAACGATGTCACCGAGCGCCAGCACTACGAGGAGCAGCTCGCCTACCGCGCGACCCACGACGAGCTCACCGGCCTGCCGAACCGGCAGCTGCTGCTGGACCGCCTCGAGCAGGGCCTGCTCAACGCCGAGCGCTACGGGCGCGGGGTGGGCGTGGTGTTCATCGACCTGGACGACTTCAAGCTGGTCAACGACAGCCTCGGCCACACCGCGGGCGACGCGGCGCTGGTCGCGGTGGCCCAGCGGCTGCGCCAGGCGGTGCGCGACACCGACACCGTGGGCCGTTTCGGCGGCGACGAGTTCGTGATCGTGCTGACCGAGCAGACCGAGGCCGAGGAGGCCGGCATCCGCCACGTGGTCGATCGCATCACCGCGGCGCTGGCCGCGCCGGTGTCGATCGCCGGCGTCGAGCACGTGCTCACCCCGTCGATCGGCTACGGCCGCTATCCCGACGCCGGCCGCACCGCCGAGCAGCTGCTGATGCACGCCGACGTGGCGATGTACGAGGCCAAGCGGCAGGGCCGCAACCGCGCGGTGGCCTACCGCACCGAGTTCGAGGACGCCGCCAGCCAGCGCCTGCGCCAGGTCGCGCGCCTGCGCGAGGCGCTGGAGCGGCGCGAGTTCGGGCTGGCGTTCCAGCCGGTGTTCGACGTCGCCGGGGCGGTGGTGGGCGTGGAGGCACTGGCCCGCTGGCACCACCCCGAGCGCGGCGTGCTGCCGCCCGCGGAGTTCATCGCCACCTGCGAGGACAGCGGCCTGATCCTCGACCTCGGCCGGCAGGTGCTGGAGATGGCCGCGGTCCACCATGGCCGCCTGCGCGAGGCGGGGTTCGGGCACCTGCGCGTCGCCATCAACGTCTCCGCGGCGCAGTTCACCACCGACTTCGACGCCGACGTCGCCGCGGCCATCGAGGCCCACGCCCTGCCACCGTCCGCGCTGGAGGTGGAGATCACCGAGAGCGTGGTGATGGACAACCCCGAGGCGGCGATCGCCGCGATGCAGCGGCTGGCGCGGCGCGGCGTGTGCATCGCGCTGGACGACTTCGGCACCGGCTATTCGTCGCTGGCCTACCTCAAGCGGCTGCCCATCCACCGGCTCAAGATCGACCGCTCGTTCGTGCGCGACCTCCCCGCCGACGCCGACGACGCGGCGATCTGCAAGCTGGTGATCGGCATCGCCCACACGCTGCAGCTGACCACCGTGGCCGAAGGCGTGGAAACCGCCGCCCAGGCCGACTGGCTGCGCGCGCACGGCTGCGACGAACTGCAGGGCCACCACCTGGCGATGCCGATGCCGTTCGACGAACTGCTGGCGATGCTGCGCAGCGCCACCGCAATGGCCTGACGAACATCGGTGTGGCCCATCGGGTGGGCCCTGGCCCACCGCGCATGAGCGACGGTGGGCCAGTACCCACCCATGACGCGCACCGCCGCGCCATCTCATCGCCCGCAACCCGCCCCCGTAAAATCCCGCGCATGGATGTCTCCCACCTGCTCGACGGCCTCAACGCGGCCCAGCGCGAGGCCGTCAGCGCCGCGCCCGGCCATTACCTCGTGCTGGCCGGCGCCGGCTCCGGCAAGACCCGCGTGCTCACCCACCGCATCGCCTGGCTGCACGAGGTGGTGGGCGTGCCGATGCACGGCATCCTCGCGGTGACCTTCACCAACAAGGCCGCCGGCGAGATGCGTCACCGCATCGCCGCGCAGTTGCCGCACGGCGCGCGCGGGGCGTGGATCGGCACCTTCCACGGCATCGCCCACCGACTGCTGCGCCTGCACTGGAACGAGGCGAAGCTGCCGGAAGGCTTCCAGGTGCTCGATTCCGACGACCAGCTGCGCCTGGTCAAGCGCGTGGTGCAGGCGCTGGAGATCGACGACACCCGCTTCCCGCCGCGGCAGATCGCCTGGTGGATCAACGCGCAGAAGGACGAGGGCCTGCGCCCGCAGCACATCCACGCCGACGCCGGCGACGTCTGGACGACCACCCTGCGCAGCGCCTACGCCGCCTACCAGGAGCGCTGCGACCGCGCGGGCCTGGTCGACTTCGCCGAACTGCTGCTGCGCGCGCACGAACTGCTGCGCGACAACGCCGGGCTGCTCGCGCACTACCGCCAGCGCTTCGGCGAGATCCTGGTCGACGAGTTCCAGGACACCAACGCCATCCAGTACGCGTTCGTGCGCGTGCTGGCCGGCGACAGTGGCCACGTGTTCGTGGTCGGCGACGACGACCAGGCCATCTACGGCTGGCGTGGCGCCAAGGTCGAGAACGTGCAGGCGTTCCTGCGCGATTTTTCCGGTGCGCGGACGATCCGCCTGGAACAGAACTACCGCTCCACCGGCACGATTTTGCAGGCCGCCAACGCGGTGATCGCGCACAACCCGGACCGGCTCGGCAAGAAGCTGTGGACCGAAGTCGGCGAGGGCGAGGCGATCGACCTGTTCGCCGCCTACAACGAGATGGACGAGGCGCGCCACGTCGTCGAGCGCGCGCAGGCGTGGGTGGCCGGCGGTGGCAGCCATGGCGAGGTCGCGGTGCTCTACCGCAGCAACGCGCAGTCGCGCGCGCTGGAAGAGGCGCTGATCTCCGAGCAGGTGCCGTACCGCGTGTACGGCGGCGTGCGCTTCTTCGAGCGCGCGGAAATCAAGGACACGCTGGCCTACCTGCGGCTGGTCGCCAATCGCGTGGACGACGCCGCCTTCGAGCGCGCGGTCAACACGCCCGCGCGCGGCATCGGCGAGCGCACGCTGGACGAAGTGCGCCGGCATGCGCGCGCCGAGGGCATCGCGCTGTGGCACGCCGCGCGCGCGCTGGGCCGCGCGGGCCCGCTGGCCGCGCGGGCGCGCAATGCGCTCGACGGGTTCTGCGACCTCATCGACCTGCTCGAGATCGAACTGGCCTCGATGACGCTGCCCGAGAAGATCGACCACGTGCTCATGCGCAGCGGCCTGCGCGAGCACTGGGCGCGCGAGAGTCGCGGCGGCCTGGATTCCGAATCGCGCACCGACAACCTCGACGAACTGGTGTCGGTGGCCTCGCGCTTCGCGCGCAGCGACGACGACGAGGACGCCGACTCGATGCCCGAGCTGATCGCCTTCCTCGCCTACGCCGCGCTCGAGGCCGGCGAGGGCCAGGCGCAGGCCGGCGAGGACGGCGTGCAGCTGATGACCCTGCACAGCGCCAAGGGCCTGGAGTTCCCGCTGGTGCTGCTGTGCGGGCTGGAGGACGGCCTGTTCCCCAGCGCGAAATCAGCCGAGGAGGCCGGGCGGCTGGAGGAGGAGCGACGGCTGGCCTACGTCGGCATCACCCGCGCGCGGCAGAAGCTGGTGCTGACCTATGCCGAGTCGCGCCGCCTGCACGGGCAGGACCATTTCGGCGTGCCCAGCCGCTTCCTGCGCGAGATCCCGCGCGAACTGGTCAACGAGATCCGCCCCAAGGTGCAGGTCAGCCGCCCCGCGTTCGCCGGCATGCGTTACGCCGCGCGCGGCCATGCGCCGATCGAGACCCCCGCCGTGGCCCTCGGCAGCACCGTGCGCCACGCCAGCTTCGGCACCGGCACCGTCACCGACGTCGAAGGCAGCGGCGCCCACGCCCGCGTGCAGGTGAATTTCGACGACGCGGGGAGCAAGTGGCTGGTGCTGGCATACGCGAACCTGCAACCTGCCTAGGGGCTAGGGGCTAGGGGCTAGGGGCTAGGAGCTAGGAGCTAGGAGCTAGGAGCTAGGGGCTAGGGGCTAGGGGCTAGGGGCTAGGGGCTAGGGGCTAGGGGCTAGGGGCTAGGGCTCGCGACCGCCCCGTAGAGGCGCGCCTGCGCGCCTGTCGTGACCCTCGCATCGAAGGTCCGCCGGACGCGGAGCCCGCCAACAGGCACGCGGGCGCGCCTCCATGCGAAGACGCACGCCTCCACATCACTGAACCCTCGCCGTCATGCGCCACCGGCCGGCACGCACCCTGCGCCGCGTTCGTTAACCTGCATCCACGCCGCTGCGTGCGGCGTTGTCTCGGGGAAGACTGGTGTCCTTTCGTGCCGTGATGCGCCCTGCCCACCTGCTGCTGCCGTTGATCGCGTTGCTGCTCGCCGCCTGCTCGGCCCACCCCGAGCCGCCCGCGCCCGCGCGCGTGCAGACGCTCGGCGAGCGCACCGAGGACGCCGAGCCGGTCGACCTGGGCCCCGACATGCAGGCGATGTACTGGCCGCCGGTCGCGGTCGACGCCGGCCACGCCTCGATCAGCTGCGAGCACGACTACGCCGCGCACGGCGACGGCGCGCCGATCCCGTCGGTCGAATTCTTCAACCTCGCCGAGGCGCTCGACGCCTGCCGCGAGCCCGGCACGCTGCGGGTGCGCTACACCGGCCGCATCGATGCCGGCTTCACCGCGCTGGCCACCCGCGTGGAGGAGATGGCCGACCGCATGGGCATCGCCACCCGCATCCTGGATCTCGATTCGGCCGGCGGCATCGTCGAGGAGGCGATCGCCGCCGGCGACGCGCTGGCCGACAACGGCTGGACCATGTGGGTGCGCGAGGGCTCGGTGTGCCACAGCGCCTGCGTGCTGGTGCTGGCCGCCGGCGATACCCGCTCGATCGCCGGCAACGTCGGCATCCACCGCATCCTGCGCAGCAACTCGACGGCCACTACCCGCGAGGAACTGCGCCGCGAGCTGCGCGAGGTCAACGGCCAGGTGCGCGACTACCTCGAGCGCAACGGCGTGGCCGTCGCCGTCGGCGACCTGATGATGAGCGTGGCCAACCGCAACCTGCGCATGCTCAGCAGCCAGGAGCTCGTCGCCTACGGGCTGAACGGCCGCAACCCGGCGCAGGAGGACCTGGTGCGCATCCGCGACACCCGCGCCTGCGGCGAGGACTTCGCGCGCCGCAAGGCTGCCTTCGCGCGCGCCTTCGACAGCCGCTGCATGGCCCCGGGCCGCGCGTTCGATGACCTGTCCGAATGCGGCCTCGCGCTGCGGCCGCGCTTCGGCTTCCCCGACGCCGACTGCCCGCAGCGCAGCCCGATGGCGCAGTACGACCGCGCCCCCGCCACCGTCGCGCGGCGCTGACCCGCGCGCGTCGCTCTGCGCGCGCGCGCCAACGACGCGTGCGGCGGCCGGACGACGCGGTGTCGGCAACTAGAACAGCGACCCCTGCGGCGATGCCGGCGGCACGCTGGCCTGCGTGACGGTGGCCGGCGATGGCCGTGCGGGCCGGGGCCTTGCGCGCGCCTCGCGCGCCGGAAGCGCGGGGCGCACGAACCGCTCGGTCGCCAGCGCCGGCATCCGCGCGTAGTCCAGCCGCGCATACGCCTTGTCGAAGCGCTGCGCGATCAGCTGCGCGAACGGCCCGGTGCCGGTCATGCGGGTGCCGAAGGTGGCGTCGTAGTCCTTGCCGCCACGCATCTGCCTCACCAGGCTCATCACGTGGTTGGCGCGCTCGGGCACGTGCAGGTCCAGCCATTCGCGCCACACCGCCTTGAGCTCGTGCGGCAGCCGCAGCAGCACGTAGCCGGCCGAGCGCGCACCGGCCTCGCGCGCGGCCTCCAGGATCGCCTCCATCTCCGCGTCGGTGACCATCGGGATCACCGGCGCCACCATCACCCCCACCGGCACGCCGGCCGCGTGCAGCGCGCGCATCGCCCGCAGCTTGGCGTGCGGCGCCGACGCGCGCGGCTCGAGCTTCGATGCAAGCTGGTTGTCGAGCGTGGTGATCGAGAAATGCACGCTCACCAGCCCGTCGCGCGCCATCGGCGCGAGCAGGTCGAGGTCGCGCTCGATCAGCGCGCCCTTGGTCACGAAGCTCACCGGGTGCCGCGCATCGGCCAGCACCTCCAGGCACGCGCGGGTGATCCGCCGCGTGCGCTCGATCGGCTGGTAGCCGTCGGTGTTGATGCCCAGGGTGATCGTGCGCGGCCGGTACGAGGGCCGGGCGATTTCCGCGCGCAGCAGTTCGGCGGCGTTGGTCTTCGCGAACAGCTTCGTCTCGAAATCCAGCCCCGGCGACAGGTCCAGGTACGCGTGCGACGGCCGCGCGAAGCAGTACACACAGCCGTGCTCGCAGCCGCGGTACGGGTTGACCGACTGGGTGAAGCCGATGTCCGGCGAATCGTTGCGACTGATGATGCTGCGCGCGCTTTCCTCGGTGACGATGGTGGCCGGGCGCGGCGCCTCGAGCATGTCCTCGTACACCGAGCCCCAGCCGTCGTCCTCGCCGTGCGCATGGGTCGCCTCGAAGCGCCCGGCCACGCGCGAGGCCGCGCCGCGGCCCTTGATCGGCACGGTGGGGGTGCGCGCATCGGTCATGGCGTGCTCGCCGTCATCGCGGGCGGCTAGGCTACGGCGCCCGCGTCGCATCCCCCGCGACGCCCTTTCGTGGACCGATGCCCGAACTCATCGCCACCGCCTGGAACGAACTGGTCGCCGACGACCTGCTGCCGGTGTACCTGACCGGCCTGTACCTGGCGTACCTGGTGCCGCTGAGCATCTGGATCGTGCTGCAGAAGCGCGAGCCGGCCGCGACGATCAGCTGGCTGGTCAGCCTGGCGACGCTCCCGTACCTGGGCTTCCTCATCTATTACTTCCTGGGTCCGCAGCGCATCCACCGGCAGAACCGCCGCCGCAGCCGCGCGCGCCGCGCCCTGCCCAAGCCGCCCGGTGGCGCGACCCCGACCCCCGAGGCCATCGAACTGGCGCGCCTGGGCCAGGCCAGCACCGCGCTGCCGGCGACCACCGCGACCACCGCGGTGCTGCTGGTCGACGGCGCCGCCAAGTACGCGCGCCTGCTCGCCGACGTGGCCGGCGCGCGCGACCACGTGCACCTGGAGTACTACATCTACGACCCCGACCGTACCGGCACCGCGCTGCGCGACGCGCTGGCCGAGCGCGCGCGCGCGGGCGTGACCGTGCGCCTGCTGGTCGACGCGGTGGGATCGAGCAAGCTCGACGAACGCTGGCTGCGCCCGCTGCGCGAGGCCGGCGCCCGCGTCTGCTACTTCCACCCGATGCGCTGGACGCGCCCGTGGCAGCGCCCGTGGCTCAACCTGCGCACGCACCGCAAGATCGTGGTGATCGACGGGACCGTCGCCTACACCGGCGGCATGAACATCACCGACGACCAGGACGAGACCCTGCGCGCCGACGCCTACCGCGACCTGCACCTGCGCCTGGAAGGCGACGTGGTGGCGCAGCTGCAGCGCGTGTTCGTGGAGGACTGGGCGTACGCGACCGGCGAGCCGCCGCTGTCGGTGCCCGACGCGATCCCGTGCACCGGCGCGATCGTCGCGCAGGTGCTGACCAGCGGCCCGGACAACGTGCTCGAGCCGATCCACCGGCTGCACGTCAGCGCCATCCACGCCGCCACCCGGCGCGCATGGCTGGTCACCCCGTACTTCGTGCCGGGCGAGGCCGCGCGCATGGCGCTGACCAGCGCCGCGCTCGGCGGGCTGGACGTGCGCCTGCTGGTGCCGAAGATGAGCGACAGCCGGCTGGTCACCTTCGCCGCACGCAGCTACTACGACGAACTGCTCGAGGCCGGCGTCAAGCTCTACGAATACGGCCCGCGCCTGCTGCATTCCAAGGCGCTGCTGTGCGACGACGACCTGGCGATGGTCGGCAGCGCCAACTTCGACCACCGCAGCTTCCGCCTGAACTTCGAGGTGCAGGTGCTGTTCCGCGACCGCGGCATGGCCGACGCGCTGGCCGCGCACATCGAGGCCGAATGCCAGGCCTGCACGCGCGTGCGCCACGACCGCAACCGCTCGCTGTGGCGCTCGCGCCTGCCCGAGGGCCTGGCCCGGCTGGTGTCCCCGGTGCTGTAGCCGCGCGGCTGGCGTTCACGCATGCCGCCCGATCCTCCGTCCCGCAACTTCGTCCGCAGGCCTGCACCGATGACCCTCCGCCTTCCGCTCGCCGCCGTGCTGCTGCTGTCCACCACCGCCTGCACCTGGGTGCACATGGCACCCGGCGCCCAGGCCGTGCGCGTACTCGGCGCCGGCGCCGCCCCGGCCGGCTGCACCGCGCGTGGCGACGTCACCGTTTCGGTGCGCGCCACCGTCGCCCTGTACGAGCGCAACCCGCTGCGGGTGCGCGAGGAGCTGGAGACGCTGGCCCGCAACGAGGCCCCGGGCCTGGGCGCCAACGCCGTGCAGCCGCTGGGCGAGCCGCGCGAGGGCGAACAGGTCTTCCGCGCCTACGCCTGCCCATAAACGCGCGCCCGCGATGCTCTTAAAGGTGCGCCCGCGCGCCTGCTCGTCTCGCAGAGGCGCGCCCGCGCGCCTGCCCGTTCCTCGTAGAGGCGCGCCCGCGCGCCTGCGCTTTTCCGCCGATGCGCACCTGCGTTCGACCGATCGGCGCTGCATGCAGGCGGGGAGGCCCGCCCTACGGTGAGTGCCCGGGTGGCGGGTTTTCGCCGCGCGCTGGCGGCGGATCACCGCACGCATGGCTCCCAAGCCCCGTCGCCCCTGCGCACGCAGGGGCCCAGCGCCTTTCGCCCCATGGCCCGTCGCACACCGGCTGCCGCAGGTTCCTGAACCCCGCGGTCTTCGCCCGGTCGCCGCGACCCGGGTCGCAGGTTCCGTCCATCCCCCTTTGCTACCCTGTCGCGCTTTTTTTTCCCGCAGGTCCCGCGTCCATGCTGTTCCAACACGTCGCCATCGCCGGCCTGGCCCACATCGACGCCCCGCGCCGGGTGAGCTCGGACGCCATCAACGCCCGCCTGCAGCCGACGATGGACCGCCTGGGCATCACCACCGACGTCCTCAACGACGTCGCCGGCATCCACGCCCGCCGCCTGTGGGACGGCGACATGCTCGCCTCGGATGCCGCGACGCTTGCAGCGCGCAAGGCGCTCGAGGATGCCGGCATCTCCAGCGACAAGGTCGGCCTGCTGGTCAACACCTCGGTCAGCCGCGACTTCCTCGAGCCGTCCACCGCCAGCATCGTCAGCGGCAACCTCGGCCTGACCGAGCACTGCCAGAACTTCGACGTCGCCAACGCGTGCCTGGCCTTCATCAACGGCATGGACATCGCCAGCCGCATGATCGAGCGCGGCGAGATCGACTACGCGCTGGTGGTCGACGGCGAGACCGCCGACCTCGCCTACGAGAAGACCCTCGAGCGGCTGTCCTCGCCGCACGCCACCGAAGAGCAGTTCCGCAACGAACTGGCCACGCTGACCCTGGGCTGCGGCGCCGCCGCCATGGTGCTGGCGCGCGCCGAGCTCGTGCCCGACGCGCCGCGCTACAAGGGCGGCGTGACCCGCGCGGCCACCGAGTGGAACACCCTGTGCCGCGGCAACCTCGACCGCATGGTCACCGACACCCGGATGCTGCTGACCGAGGGCCTGAAGCTCGCGCAGAAGACCTTCAACGCCGCGCGCCAGGCGCTGGGCTGGGTGGTCGAGGAGCTCGACGAGTTCGTCATCCACCAGGTCAGCCAGGTGCACACCGCCGCCTTCGTCAAGGCGTTCAACATCGACCCGCGCAAGGTCCTGACCATCTTCGCCGAGCACGGCAACATCGGCCCGGCCTCGGTGCCGATCGTGCTGTCCAAGCTGCGCGAGATGGGCCGCCTGAAGAAGGGCGACCGCGTGGCGCTGCTGGGCATCGGCTCGGGGCTGAACTGCTCGATGGCCGAAGTGGTGTGGTGAGTCCCGCCACCCGCTGATCGAAGGGCCGGCATGCGTCGGCCCTTTTCATTTGGACCGATGCCGATGCGCCTTGCGTTCCCCGACTACCCGTTCGACCCGCAACGCTTCGAGGTGCGGCCCGGCATCGCGATGTCGTACCTCGACGAGGGCCCGCGCGACGGGGAGGTCGTGGTGATGCTGCACGGCAATCCGTCGTGGAGCTTCTACTGGCGGCACCTGGTGGCCGGCCTGCGCGACCGCTATCGCTGCATCGTGCCGGACCACGTGGGCATGGGCTTGAGCGACCGGCCGGACGACGGTGGCGGCACGTCGCCGCCATCGACGCCGCCGACCGCGCGCGGCACGTACGACCACACGCTGGCCTCGCGCATCGACGATCTCGACGCGCTGCTGCGCCACCTCGGCATCACCGGCCCGGTGACGCTGGCGGTGCACGACTGGGGCGGGATGATCGGGTTCGGCTGGGCGCTGCGCGATCCGTCGCGCATCAAACGGCTGGTCATCACCAACACCGCGGCGTTCCCGCTGCCGGCGGCCAAGCCGATGCCATGGCAGATCGCGATGGGCCGGCACTCGCGCATCGGCGGCTGGCTGATCCGCCGCTTCAACCTGTTCGCGCGTGGCGCGGCGTGGTTCGGCACCACGCGGTCGCTGCCACGCGACGTGCGCACCGCGTATGCCGGCGTGTACGACGGCTGGCGCGACGCGATCTCGACCCTGCGCTTCATGCAGGACATTCCGCTGGATGCACGCGATCGCGGCTGGGCGCTGCTCGAAGCCAGCGCGCGCCAGCTGCCCGCGTATGCGGACCGCCCGGTGTTCATCGGCTGGGGACTGCGCGACTTCGTGTTCGACAGGCACTTCCTCGACGGCTTCCAAGCCGCATTGCCGCATGCCGAAGTGCATGCCTTCGAGGATGCCGCGCATTACGTGCTCGAGGACAAGCACGCCGTGCTGGTGCCGGCGATCCGCGCGTTCCTGGACGCGCATCCGCTGGGTTGATGGAGCCAACCCAGCCGACGGAGGTTGTCCGTCGCCCCTGCGCACGCAGCCCGTAGGCTGGGTTGGCTCCATCAACCCAGCACCCACTGACCCGGACAGTTGAGCCTGGATCCTGCACGTAGGCTGGGTTGGCTCCATCAACCCAGCACCCACGGCGTTCGATTGCTGGGTTGACGAAGCCAACCCAGCCTACGGATGCGATTCCGGGCCGTTCGCCACCAGGCAGGTAGGCTGGGTTGGCCCCACCAACCCAGCTGCGACGGGGCTCATTTGCTGGGTTGATGAAGCCAACCCAGCCTACGGATGCGATTCCGGGCCGTTCGCCCCCAGGGCCGAAGCGAGCACATCACAGCGTCGGCACCGGATTGCGATCCGCATCGCGCACGCCCTCCCAGTCGTGCGGCGTCAGCACCGGCAAGCCGTGCGCCACGCGCGCCTTGTCGCACTGCGCGCTGGCCGCGCCGAACTCCCAGCTCGCCGGCACCAGCGCGCATACGCTGGGGCGGCGGTCGTGGATGGTGCAGCGCGAATACGTACCGATCCGAGCATCCAGTGCCACGCAGCGCGGCTGCGCCTGCGAGGTGCCGCGCATCGCGCGTTCGTGCGTGCGCAGCGGCTCGGTGAGTTCGACCGGCACCGTCCCGCCCAGCGCAGGATCGCATTCCGACCAGTGGAAGCTCACGCGGAAGAACGCGCAGCACGCGCCGCAGGTCAGGCAGGGATGGAGGGAGGCGCCGGGCATGGCGCGCATTCTCGCGCGGCGCACGCACCGGGCGGCGACAATGCGGCTCCGCCCGCGTCGACGCCCGCATGACCGCCATCGCGCCCGAGCCTGATCCCGGTCCCCGGTCCCCGGCCCCCGGTCCCGCGGTGTCCAACATCGCCGCCGCGCTCCCGGAGCACGCGCGCGTGCAGCCGGACGCCATCGCGCTGCGTTGCCCCGGCACGCGCGGTCGCGACGGATCCGCGCGCTACGACGAGGCCCTGACCTACCGCGAACTGGACGCGCGCAGCGATGCCATCGCCGCCGGCCTGCAGGCGTACGACATCGGCCGCGGCGCGCGCGTGGTGGTGATGGTGCGGCCCTCGCCGGAGTTCTTCCTGCTGATGTTCGCGCTGTTCAAGGCCGGCGTGGTGCCGGTGCTGGTCGACCCCGGCATCGACCGCCGCGCCCTCAGGCAGTGCCTCGACGAAGCCGATCCGCATGCCTTCATCGGCATCCCGCTGGCCCACGCCGCGCGCGCGCTGCTGGGCTGGGCGAAGAACGCGCGCGTGCGCATCACCACCGGCGCGCGCGCACGCCTGAGCGATGCGACGCTGGCACAGGTCGAACGCAAGGGAACCGGCGCCGGCGCGCAGCTGGCCGACACGCAGCCCGATGACGTGGCCGCGATCCTGTTCACCAGCGGCTCGACCGGCGTGCCCAAGGGCGTGGTGTACCGGCACCGGCATTTCGTCGCCCAGGTCGCGCTGCTGCGCGAGGCGTTCGGCATCGAGGCCGGCGGCGTCGACCTGCCGACGTTCCCGCCGTTCGCGCTGTTCGATCCGGCGCTGGGGCTGACATCGGTGATCCCCGACATGGATGCCACGCGCCCGGCGCGCGCCGATCCGCGCAGGCTGCATGACGCCATCGCGCGCTTCGGCGTCGACCAGCTGTTCGGCTCGCCGGCGCTGATGGCGGTGCTGGCACGCCATGGCGCGAAGCTGCCGACGCTGCGCCGCGTCACCAGCGCAGGCGCACCCGTGCCAAGCGACGTGGTCGCCGCGATGCGCGCGCTGCTGCCCGACGACGCGAAGTTCTGGACGCCGTACGGCGCCACCGAATGCCTGCCGGTGGCGGTGATCGAGGGGCGCGAGCTGCAGGCCACGCATGTCGGGACCGCGCGCGGCGCCGGCACCTGCGTCGGCCGCCCGCTGGCCGCCAACACCGTGCGCATCATCGCCATCGACGACGCCCCGATCGCGCAGTGGAGCGACGTGCGCGAACTGGGCGCGGGCGAGGTGGGCGAGATCACCGTGGCCGGCCCCACCGCGACGGATGCGTACTTCAACCGCGACGCCGCGACGCGCGCGGCGAAAATCACCGAAGCGTTGGCCGATGGCAGCACCCGCGTGGTGCACCGCATGGGCGACGTGGGCTACCTCGACGGCGACGGGCGGCTGTGGTTCTGCGGCCGCAAGGGTCATCGCGTGTGTACGCGCGATGGCGTGCTGTTCACCGAGCAGGTCGAACCCATCTTCAACACCGTCGAGCGCGTGCAGCGCACCGCGCTGGTCGGCGTCGGCGCGGCCGGCGCGCAGCGGCCGGTGCTGTGCGTGGAGCTGGCCGCGGGGGTGTCGCCGCGCGCGTGGGGCGAGGTCGAGCGCGCGCTGCGGCAGGTCGCCGCCCGGCATCCGGCGCTCGTGGGCATCGACGTCTTCCTGCGCCATCCACGCTTCCCGGTCGACATCCGCCACAACGCGAAGATCGGCCGCGAGGCGCTGGCGGCGTGGGCGGCACGGAGGATCCGCGCGTGACCCTGCTCGTCACCGGCGGCGGCGGGTTCCTCGGCCAGGCACTGTGCCGGGCGTTGCGCGCGCGCGGGCAGGCGGTGCGGAGCTTCAGCCGTTCGCACTACCGCGAGTTGGACGCACTCGGCGTCGAACAGGTGCATGGCGACCTCGCCGACCGAGACGCCGTCATCGAGGCCGCGCGCGGCTGCACGGCGGTGCTGCACAACGCCGCCAAGGCCGGCGCGTGGGGCTCGTACGCGAGTTACTTCGAGGCCAACGTGGTCGGCACGCGCCATGTCGTCGAGGCCTGCCGCGCGCACGGGATCGCGCGCCTCGTGCACACGTCGACGCCCAGCGTCACCCATCGCGCCACCCATCCGGTGGCGGGCGGAACCGCCGACGACGTTCCGTACGGGACGCACCTCAAGGCGCCGTACGCGGCGACCAAGCTGATCGCAGAGCGCGAGGCGCTGGCCGCCAACGATGCGTCGCTCGCGGTGGTCGCGCTGCGCCCGCGACTGATCTGGGGCGTGGGCGACACGCAGATCCTGCCGCGCTTGGTCGCGCGCGCCCGCGCCGGGCGCCTGCGGCTGGTGGGCGATGGCGGCAACGTCATCGACTCGACCTACGTCGACAACGCCGCGCAGGCGCACGTCGACGCGCTCGACGCGCTCGCCCCCGGCAGCGCGTGCGCGGGGCGTGCGTACTTCATCAGCAACGGCGAGCCGCGCAGCATGCGCGACACCGTCAACGCGCTGCTTGCCGCGGCCGGCGCACCGGTCGTGGACAAGTCGCTGCCGTTCCCGCTGGCCTATGCCATCGGCGCGGCGTGCGAGGGCCTGTGGCATGCGCTGCCGCTGAAGGGCGAGCCGCCACTGACGCGGTTCCTCGCCGAGCAGCTCTCGACCACGCACTGGTACGACATGGGCCCTGCGCGCCGCGACTTCGGCTACGTGCCGCGGGTGTCGTTCGACGAAGGGCTCGCGCGGCTGCGCGCGTGGCACCAGGCGACGGCGTAACGCCGGCCACACGGTGCGCCGTCCCCGATCCAGGCACCGGGCGAACTCGGCACTCCAGACGGTCGCCCCTGCGCACGCAGGGGCCCAGTGCGTTCGCTGGTTCCTTGCGTTCGAGTTGAAAGGCGGAAGTCACTGGGCCCCTGCGTCCGCAGGGGCGACGGACTGGGGTTGGTTGCGGGATCGATCGTGCATCCCGCTCATCCCATTTCCCACGCATCCCACTGAACCGGGCATTCCGCGTCTCCACGCACATCCCGCGAACCCCGCCATTCGCATCCAGCCAACGACCCCCACCTACAATCGCCGCATGAACGACGCCGACCGCGCCACGCCCGACCTGCTGTCCGGCCTCAAGCCGCTCGCGGGGCGTGCGCTGGAAGCCGCGCTCAACCGCGCACTCGCGCTCGATCCCGACACGCGCGACGCGCTGGCCGGGCTCGATGGGCGCAGCGTCGCGCTGCACCTGGCCAGCCCGCCGCTGGCCCTGCAGGTGCGCGTGGCCGGCTCGCGGCTGGAAGTGGGGCCGGTGCCCGACGGCGATGCGCCCGACCTCGCCGTGCGCAGCACGCTCGGCGGCCTGCTGTCGCAGCTGCCGGACCTGCTGGGCCTGGGCGCGCCACGCGCGGGCACGCCGGTGGGCGGGTTGCGCATCGAGGGCGATGCCGACCTCGCGCGGCGCCTGCAGCGGCTGGCCGAGGGCTTCGATCCCGACTGGCAGCGCCCGTTCGCCGCGGTGTTCGGCGACGTCGTCGGCGTGCAGGTGGCCAACGCGGTCGGCGGTGCGCTGCGCCATGCGCGCGGCGCGGCCGGCGCGCTGGCCACCAACGCGGCCGAGTACGTCACCGAGGAATCGCGCGACGTGGTGCCGCGCGCCGAGCTCGATGCGTTCCACGACGACGTCGACACCCTGCGCGATGACGTCGAGCGCCTCGCGGCGCGCGTGGCACGCCTCAAGGACTCCCGCGCGTGAGGTCGCTGTTGCGCGCGTGGCGCATCGGCCGCGTGCTGCTGCGCTACCGGCTCGACGCGCTGCTCGACGACACCCCGGTCGAGCGCTGGCTCAAGCTCGCGCGCCCGTTCGTGCCGCGGGCATCGCCGCACGTGCAGGCGCTCTCGCGCGGCGCGCGGCTGCGCATGGCGCTGCAGGAACTCGGGCCGATCTTCGTCAAGTTCGGGCAGATCCTCTCCACGCGCCGCGACCTGGTCCCGCCCGACGTCGCGGTGGAGCTGGCGCTGCTGCAGGACCGCGTCGCGCCGTTCGACGGCCAGGCAGCGCGCGCCATCGTCGAGGCCGCGCTCGACCGCCCGGTCGCCGGCGCGTTCGCCAGCTTCGACACCACGCCGCTGGCGTCGGCGTCGATCGCGCAGGTGCACGCGGCCACGCTGCCCGCCGAGGGCGACGGCGCGCCGCGCGAGGTGGTGGTCAAGGTGCTGCGGCCCGGCATCGAGGCGCAGATCGCCGGCGACATCGCGCTGCTCAAGGCGGTGGCGGGCGTGGTGGAGGCCGCGCATCCGAACGCCGACAAGATCCGCCCGCGCGCGATCGTCGACGAGATCGAGAACACGCTGGCCGCCGAGCTCGACCTGCAGCGCGAGGGCGCCAACGCCAGCGTGCTGCGGCGCAACTGGGCCGGCAGCGACGACCTCTACGTGCCCGAGGTGATCTGGAGCCACACCGCCGAGCGCGCGTTGACGCTAGAGCGCGTGCGCGGCATCCCGTCGGACGACATCGCCGCGCTGGATGCTGCCGGCATCGACCGCAAGGCGCTGGCGGCCAAGGGCGTGCGCGTGTTCTACACGCAGGTGTTCCGCGACAACTTCTTCCACGCCGACGCGCACGCCGGCAACATCTGGGTCGACACCGACCCCGCGCGCCGCGCGAACCCGCGCTTCATCGCGCTGGATTTCGGGATCATGGGCCAGCTCTCCGACGAGGACCAGTACTACCTCGCCGAGAACTTCATGGCGATCTTCAACCGCGACTACCGCCGCATCGCCGAGCTGCACGTGCGCGCGGGCTGGATGCCGTCGACGATCCGCATCGACGAGCTGGAGGCCGCCGCGCGCGCGGTGTGCGAGCCGTACTTCACCCGGCCGCTCTCCGAGATCTCGCTTGCCGAGGTGCTGGTGAAACTCTTCCGCACCGCGCAGCGCTACGAGCTCACGCTGCAGCCGCAGCTGATCCTGCTGCAGAAGACCCTGCTCAACATCGAGGGCGTGGGCCGGCTGATGGATCCCGAGCTCGACATCTGGGCGGTGGCGCGCCCGGTCCTGCAGCGCATCCTGGTCGAGCGCTACAGCCCGCAGCGCCTCGGCGCGGAATTCCGCAAGCGGCTGCCGGAACTGGTCACGCGCGCGCCGGACATGCCGCGGCTGCTGCACGCGTGGCTCGAGCAGCAGGTGGAAGGCCGCCATGCGCTGCACATGCAGTCGGTGGACCTCGCCGAGCTCACCCGCACGGTCAAGGACGCGCAGAAGCGCACCGTGGCCGCGATCCTCGGCACCGGCCTGCTGATCGTGGCGGCGGTGCTGTACGCGCTGGAGGCCGGCGGGCCGCGCATCGCGTCGGTGCCGGCGTCGGCATGGCTGGCGGGCCTGGGTGGGGTGTGGGCGCTGCTGGCGGCGTGGCCGCGACGGCGTTGAGCGCGGCGTCGCCGGCCGGGATGGCCGCGAGCGCGTCCGCCCTGGGCAGCGCACGCGTCGCCGCTGCGATCGATAGCGATGCACCTGCGCCCGCGCCACTGCCCGTGCTGCATGCCGACGACGCGCTGGCCATCGTCGACAAGCCCGCGGGCCTGATGGTCCACGACAGCGCGCTGGCGCGCGGCGAGACCGACTTCGCGGCCGACCGCCTGCGCGAACAGTTCGGGCGTCCGGTATTCCTGGTGCACCGCCTGGACCGCGCGACCAGCGGCTGCCTGCTGCTGGCCTTCGACCGCGACACGGCCTCCGCGCTCGGCACGCTGGTGATGTCGCGCGACGTCGACAAGACGTACTGGGCGATCTGCCGCGGCTGGCCGGCCGAGGTGGAGTTCACGATCGACCATCCGCTCGATGGTGGGCCGGGCAAGCCGGTGAAGAAACCGGCGATCACGCGATTCACGCGGCTGGCGACCACCGAGATCGACGCGCCGTCGACGGGGTTTGCGACCTCGCGCTACGCGTGGCTGCAGGCGCGACCGGAGACCGGCCGCTTCCGGCAGATCCGCCGCCACCTCAAGCACGCCTGCCACCACCTCATCGGCGACACCAGCCACGGCGACGGGCGCCACAACCGCACGTTCCGGATGCTCGGCATCCACCGCATGCTGCTGCACGCGCGCGCGCTGGCGTTCGTGCATCCGCGCACCGGGGCGCGCATCGAGGCATGCGCGCCGCCCGATGCCGAATTCGCGCGCGCGCTCGCGCTGTTCGACGGCGCACCTCCGCCGCCCCCGTAGAGGCGCGCCCGCGCGCCTGCCCCGACCCACGCCCCGCACCCAACCCCGTCTTCGAACGCTCGCGCTCGCCACACCGTGCGCACGTCCACGTGTCGCGGGCTGGCGGTCGCGACGCCCCCGCCCGTAGCATCGCGACCGCATGACCGATGTCCCCGCCCCGTCGATCCCCGAGTCCGAACTGGTCGAACGCTTCGTGCGCGCCGGCGGGCCGGGCGGGCAGAACGTCAACAAGGTCGCCACCGCGGTCGAACTGCGCTTCGACATCGCCAACTCGCCCTCGCTGGCCGAGCCCGTCCGCGCGCGCCTCTTGGCCCGGCGCGACCGCCGCGTCACCGACGCGGGCGTGCTGGTGATCAGCGCGCAGCGCTTCCGCACCCAGGACCGCAACCGCCAGGACGCCCGCGAGCGGCTCGCCGCGTTCATCGCCACCGGGCTCACCGCGCCCAAGCGGCGCATCGCCACCCGGCCCGGGCGCGGTGCGGTCGAACGCCGGCTCGGCGCGAAGCGCGAACGCAGCGCCGTGAAGAAGGACCGGGGCACGCGCACGTGGGACTGAACCGGCCGTCGCTGCATCCCGATGCCCCGCCGCCCGGCACGCTCGCGCACATGCCGCCGCGGGTGCCGCGGGTGCGGCCGCACCGGCTGGTGCGCTGGATCGGCCGCACCGCGCTGCGGCTGGGCGGCTGGCGGATGGTCGGCACGTTCCCCGACCTCGAGCGCGCGGTGCTGATCGGCGCGCCGCATTCGTCCAACTGGGACGGCGTGTGGGGCTTCGCCGCCAAGATGGCGCTGGGCCTGGACATCAAGGTGCTGGGCAAGGACACCCTGCTGCGCGTGCCGGTGATGGGCCCGGTGCTGCGCAGGCTGGGCGTGATCGGCGTGGACCGCAGCGCGCCGGCGGGCGTCGTCGAGCAGGCCGCCGCGCTGCTGCGCCCACCGGCGCGGGTGTGGTTCGGGCTGGCGCCGGAGGGCACCCGCCGGCGCGTGGAGCGCTGGAAGAGCGGGTTCTGGAAGATCGCGCGCGCCGCGCAGGTGCCGGTGGTGCCGGTGTACTTCCACTACCCGGACCGGGTGATCGGCGTGGGCCCGCCGTTCGAGACCAGCGACGACCTCGACGCCGACATGGCGCGCCTGCGCGCGTGGTACGCGCCGTGGCAGGGCAGGCACCGCGGCATCACCTGACCCGCCGCGTCGGCCCATGCGGGCCGCGCATCGCAAGTGGTTGATTGCGCGGCGCGAGGCCGTGGCATGTGACTTGCGTCACCTGACGGGCGGGCCATGGGCCCGTCCGGACAGGGGCGGCAGGTGAAGGCAGGACTCGGCCAAAGCGGGCATCGGCCGCGCGCGCGCGTTGCGTGCGTGGGCCCGTGAGCGCGGCCATGTGGTTCCTGCTCGGTCCGCGCGCGATCACCAGTGCGGTGGACCGCTGGCGCGGGCCGCAGGCGGTGGTGCCCACGCCCACCCAGGACTGGCGTCGCGCGCGCGTGGACGTGGTGGTGTGCGCGCGCAACCAGCAGCGCTGCATCGTCCACTGCCTGGCCGCGCTGGCGCGGCAGACGGTGAAGCCCGAGCGCCTGCTGCTGGTCGACGACGGCGGCGCCGAACGCGACCACACCGCGCAGCTGGCGCGCGAGTTCGCCGACGCCAACGGGATCGACCTGGAGATCGTGCAGCGCAAGTGGTCGCTGGGCCGCTCGGTGACGCTGCGCCGGCAGTCGCGCGAGTTCCGCGGCGACGTGCTGTTCGCCCTCGACGGCGACACCGTGCTCGAGTCGCCGGACTACATCGAGCGCTGCGTGCGCGAGCTGTTCCAGGGCGCGGGCATCGCCAGCGCGTGCGGGCAGCTGCGCACGCTCGGCGCCCCGCACCGCCGCGCGATCGCCGACAGCGCGCCGTTCCGCGCGTGGCTGGCCGGCGACCACTGGGTGGACCCGCATGCGCGCGACGACCGGCTCGAGCGCGTGCTGCGCTGGATCGGCGACGCCCATCGCGACACCATCGCGCTCTACGAGCAGCGCCTCGTCAACCGCGGCCAGATGGACCGCGCCGGCGGCATCGCCCGCCCGGTCGGCCCGGTGGCCTACCGGCGCCGCTACCTCAAGGACCTGTTCGACCGCTGGGATCCGGTGCGGGGAGAGGACGTCACCGACGACGCCGAGCAGTTCATCGGCATGGCGCTGGCCCACGAGGGCTACCGCAACATCCAGCTGCCCGACGTGGTGGCGCGCCGCTGCGGCGAGCGCGTCGGGCGCCTGCCGGCGCTCGCGCACCGCGAGTCGGTGGCGTTCCTCGAGGGCGCGCGCGCGTTCGACGCACTGCTGCGCAGCCCGATCACCCGCGTGCGCCGGCTGCTGGCCGGACGCGCCCGCGGCGACCAGGGCCACGAGCAGCGCCGCGTCGTCGAGGCCTACCGGCAACCGTTCGGCGAACGCCTGACCCGCCTGCACGGCCGGCCGATCGGCACCGCGCTGCACCTGTCCGCGCTCGAGCGCGTCGGCCTGCCCGCCATCGCGCTGGGCGCGCTGCTGCTGGGGCACGGCGACGTGCTGGCGGTCGTGCTGGCCATCGAGGCACTGGTGGTGGCTGCCCTGCTGGCCGTGCTGGCACCCGAAGGCCGCCTGGCCGCCGCCTTCCGCGGCCTGCTCACCGCGCCGCTGCGGCATGCGCTGATGTTCGTGGAATGGGCGGCATTGCTACGCTTCGGTGCGATGCGGCTGGCCCGTCGCTGACCAGGAGCGTCGGCGCCAACGACGCCCTGACGATCGTCCACGACCTGCCGGAACTGCCCGCCCCCGCCGCCAAGGCGCTGCCCGTGCCGCCTACCGGCTACCGCTCCGACGCCCCGGTGGCGTCATAGCCGCCGCGCACGAACAGGTCGGGCTTGATGAGTTCGGTGAACGCGCGCGCGGCCGGCGAGAGGTACTTGCCGCGCCGCACCACCACGCCGTAGCTGCGCGCGGGGAAGTACGCGGCCAGCGAACGCGCCGACAGGCGCGCGCGGTCGGCGTCGGTCAGGCACACCGCGGTGACGATGCTGATTCCCAGGCCCATCGCCACGTACTGCTTGATCACCTCCCAGCCGCCGACTTCCAGCGCCACCGTGTACGGCACGCGCGCGCGCTGGAAGACGAGGTCGACCATCCGGTACGTCGTCAGCCGCTGCGGCGGCAGGATCAGGCCGTAGGGCGAGAGGTCCTCGAGCGCGATGTCGCGCTTGCCGGCCAGAGGGTGGTCGGGCGGGGTGATCAGCATCGGGTCGAAGCGGTAGACCGGCGCGTAGGCCAGGTCCCCCGGGACGTCGAGCATCGACCCCACCGCCAGGTCGACGCCGTCGCTGCGCAGCAGGTCCAGGCCGCCGGCGCCGGTGACGTTGTGCAGGGTGAGGCGCACGTCCGGGTGCGCGGCCTTGAAGGCCGCCACGATCGCCGGGAGCAGGTAGAGGATGGTCGAGGCGCCGGCGGCCACGTGCAGCTCGCCGCCGTCGAGCCCGCGCACGCGCTCGCGGAACGCGCCGTCGAGGCCGTCGATGCCCTCCACCAGCGGCCGCGCCAGCTCGTACAGCGCCTGGCCCTCGCGCGTGAGCGTGAGCCGCCGGCCGCTGCGCTCCAGCAGGCGCACCCCCATCTCGCGCTCAAGCGCCTGCAGCTGCAGGGTCACCGCGGGCTGGCTGACGAACATCGCCTCGGCCGCCCGGGACACCGACCCCAGCCGCGCGGTCTGGCAGAAGGCGCGCAGGGGCTTGAGGCGATCGGCCTTGTAGGCAAAGCGCGGCGCGGTATCAGTCGTTCGCATGTGAGCCTCGCGTGTATTTGACGAGCTTATAACCAACATTGCGAAAACTCGTTTGCGGCCCACCACACGCCGGCGCATGGTCGCCCTCCATCCAACGGAGGCGGGGCAATGGCGGCAGTGCTGGCGGACGACATCGCGCAGGACCTGCGCACCGGCGTGGACCTGCGCGGCCATGCCGTGGGGCAGGACGCGCTGCTGACCCCCGCCGCGCTGGCGCTGATGGCCGAGCTGCACCGTCGCTTCGAGCCGGTCCGCCAGGCCCGCCTCGCCGATCGCCGCATCCGCCAGGCCGCGTTCGATGCCGGGGCGCTGCCGGGCTTCCGCGTCGACACCGCCGAACTGCGCCACGGCCACTGGCACGTCGCGCCGCTGCCGGCCGCGCTGCTGGACCGCCGTGTCGAGATCACCGGCCCGGTCGACCCGAAGATGGTCATCAACGCGCTCAACTCCGGCGCGAACTGCTACATGGCCGACTTCGAGGACTCGACCTCGCCGACCTGGCCCAACCTCGTGACCGGCCAGCGCGCGCTGGTCGACGCGGTCGCCGGCACCCTCACCCACACCGCGCCCGGCACCGGCAAGACCTACGCGCTCAAACCGCGCGACGAACAGGCGGTGCTGATCGTGCGCCCGCGCGGCTGGCACCTCGACGAGAAGCACGTGGTCATCGACGGCGCGCCGCTGTCGGCCAGCCTGTTCGACGCCGCGCTGTTCCTGTTCCACAACGCCACCACGCTCGCCGCGCGCGACCGCGGCCCCTACCTCTACCTGCCCAAGCTAGAGTCGATGGAGGAGGCGCGGTTGTGGGACGAGGTGCTGGTGCACGTCGAGCGCGCGCTGGGCCTGGCGTGCGGGCAGGTCAAGGTCACCGTGCTGATCGAGACGCTGCCGGCGGCGTTCCAGATGCACGAGATCCTGCACGCATTGGGCGGACGCATCGCCGGGCTCAACTGCGGCCGCTGGGACTACGTGTTCTCGACCATCAAAACGCTGCGCGCGCATCGCGACAAGGTGTTGCCGGAACGCGCGCAGGTGACGATGACGCAGCCCTTCCTGCGCACGTATTCGGAACTGCTCATCGCCACCTGCCACGCGCGCGGCGCGCATGCGATGGGCGGCATGGCCGCGCAGATCCCGATCGCGACCGACGCGGCCGCCAACACCATCGCGCTCGACAAGGTGCGCGCCGACAAGCAGCGCGAAGCGGGCGCGGGGCATGACGGCACGTGGGTCGCGCATCCCGCGCTGATCCCGCTGGCGCGCGAGGTGTTCGACGCCGCGATGCCGGACGCGCACCAGCAGCACGTGCTGCGCGAGGACATCGCCGCGCTGCCCGAAGCCGAACTCGCGCAACGGCTGCTCACGATGCCGCTGGGCACCATCACCCGCGCCGGGTTCGACAACAACGTCGAGGTCTGCGTGCGCTACCTCGCCGCGTGGCTCGATGGCAATGGCTGCGTGCCGATCCACTGGCTGATGGAGGACGCCGCCACCGCCGAGATCGCCCGCGCGCAGCTGTGGCAGTGGCTGCACCACGCCGACCAGCGCAACGACGGCGCCGCCTGCGAACCGCTGCACCTCGACGACGGCACGCCGGTCGACTTCGCCCTGCTCGAACGCGCGCTGCTCGGTTTGCCGAGCCGGCTGGCCGCGACCGAGGACCTTCCAGGGCGCAGCCGCGTCGCCGAGGCCATCGGCCTGCTCGACCGCATGACGCAATCCGAGGTGCTGGAGGACTTCCTGACGTTGCCGGCGTATCGGCGACTTGAATGACCCGCGTCCGACTCCCTCCCCTTCGAGGGGAGGGCCGGGGTGGGGATGGTGGTCCTCTCCGGTTGCGATGGACTCCACCTTGACGTTACCGAACACCATCCCCACCCAACCCTCCCCTTGTAGGGGAGGGCTCACACAAAGGCCCCGCCATGACCCTCCCCACCGCCGACCAGCTCCGCCACCAGTGGTCCACCGATCCGCGCTGGGCCGGCATCGAGCGCCCGTATTCCGCCGAGGACGTCGTGCGCCTGCGCGGCACCGTGCATGTCGAGCACTCCATTGCGCGCCTGGGCGCGACCAAGCTGTGGAACTCGCTGCACAGCGAGGACTTCGTCAACGCACTCGGCGCGCTCACCGGCAACCAGGCCATGCAGCAGGTCAAGGCCGGCCTCAAGGCGATCTATCTCTCCGGCTGGCAGGTCGCGGCCGATGCCAACCTCGCCGGCGAGATGTACCCCGACCAGTCGCTGTACCCGGCCAACTCGGTGCCGCAGGTGGTCAAGCGCATCAACAACACGCTGCTGCGCGCCGACCAGCTGCACAACGCGGAAGGCGACACAACCATCGACTTCCTGCAGCCGATCGTCGCCGACGCCGAGGCCGGCTTCGGCGGCGTGCTCAACGCCTTCGAGCTGATGAAGGCGATGATCGAAGCGGGCGCGGCCGGCGTGCACTTCGAGGACCAGCTGGCATCGGTCAAGAAGTGCGGCCACATGGGCGGCAAGGTGCTGGTGCCCACGCGCGAGGCCATCGAGAAGCTGGTTGCCGCGCGCCTGGCCGCCGACGTCATGGGCGTGCCGACCCTGATCGTCGCGCGCACCGACGCCGAGGCCGCGGACCTGTTGACCAGCGACATCGACACAAACGACGTGCCCTTCGTCACCGGCGAGCGCACCGTCGAGGGCTTCTTCAAGACGCGCAACGGCATCGACCAGGCCATCAGCCGCGGCCTCGCCTACGCGCCCTACGCGGACCTGGTGTGGTGCGAGACCGGCAAGCCCGACCTCGAGTTCGCAAGGAAGTTCGCCGAAGCCATCCACGCCAAGTTCCCCGGCAAGCTGCTCGCCTACAACTGCAGCCCCAGCTTCAACTGGAAGAAGAACCTCGACGACGCCACCATCGCGAAGTTCCAGAAGGAACTGGCGTCGATGGGCTACAAGTTCCAGTTCATCACCCTGGCCGGTTTCCACAGCCTCAACTACGGCATGTTCGACCTCGCCCACGGCTACGCGCGCCGGCAGATGAGCGCGTTCGTCGAGCTGCAGGAGCGCGAGTTCGCCGCCGCCGAGCGCGGCTTCACTGCGGTCAAGCACCAGCGCGAGGTCGGCACCGGCTACTTCGACGCGGTCACCCAGACCATCCAGCGCGGCCAGTCCTCGACCACAGCGCTGAAGGGCTCGACCGAGGAGGAGCAGTTCCACGCAGAGCCTGCGATCGCGGCCTGAGGCACGCGCGTCCGACGCCGCGCAAACGGCCCCGCCGGAACGCCGGGTACTATTCGGGCGATCCGCAACGCTGGGCCGTGGGATGACAGCAGAGACCGCCGCGACCGGACCGCTGCGCGAACAGGGCGATCCGCGCGAACGCGACACCACCGCGCTGACCGAGGCCGAGCACGCGCTGTTCGCCGCGGTCGGCCAGGCGCGCGCGGTGCGCGCCGGCGAGGTGCTGTTCCGTCGCGGGGACCTGGGCACCACGATGTTCGTGGTGACCCGCGGGCTGGTCGAGCTCGACTTCGGCGACGACCTCGCAGCCAAGCGCCTGGGCCCGCGCGAGTTCTTCGGCGAGCTGGGCCTGCTGATCGGCAACCATGCCCGCAGCGCCGACGCCCGCGCGCTGGCCGATGGCCAGCTGGTGGAGCTGCGCCACGGCGAGTTCGAAGCGCTGGTGGACCGCGACCCGCGCGCCATCGGCCATTTCCTGCGCCGCGCGATCATGCGCGTGGTGCTCAACGAGCAGTCGCTCATCCGCCGCCTGCGCAAGCGCAACCAGGACCTGCAGGCCGCGCTCGACGGCCTGCGCGCCGCGCACGACCAGCTCGGCCAGGCCGAGGCGCTGACCCGCATCGACGAGCTCACCGGGCTGTTCAACCGCCGCGGCCTGACCCAGCACCTGGCCGACCGCCGCCGCAACGACGTGCTCGACCAGCTCGGCCTGATCCTGGTCGACTGCGACAGCTTCAAGGCCGTCAACGACGTGCACGGCCACCTGGTCGGCGACCGCGTGCTGCAGGGCGTGGCGGGGATCCTGCGTTCGGTCGCCGGCGTGGGCGACGTCGCCTGCCGGCTCGGCGGCGACGAGTTCTGCCTGCTGGTGCGCGCATCGGGGCGCGAGGAGATCCTGCGCGTGGCGCAGTTCATCCTCTCCACCGCCCGCGGCCTGCGGCAGATGCCGCACGAGGTGCCGCTGATCTGCCCGCTGACCATCGGCGCGTGCGCGATCGACCCGTCCGCCGACTGGCCGGACTGGTACGCGCTCGCCGACGCCGCGCTCTACCGCGCCAAGCGGCTGGGGGGCGATCGCGTGGAGTGGCAGGACGACCATCCGGTGGCCGCCGCGCGCGCGTCCTGACGTGGACTGTGCCTGATGGAGACCGTCCCGAACCCCGCCCGCGACGCCCCCGCGCCCACGGGCCCCGCAGCGGATGCGCCCGAGCCGCGCGATGCCCCGCAGCTGCGCACCCTGCTGCTGACCGACCTGTGCGACTCGACCAGCCTCGTCGAGCGCCTCGGCGATGGCCCCGCGGCCGATCTCTTCCGCCGCCATGACGCGCTGGTGCTGCGCCTGCAGCAGCAGTGGCGCGGGCGCCTGATCGACCGCTCCGACGGCCTGCTGCTGCTGTTCGAGCGGCCCATCGACGGCCTCGGCTTCGCGCTCGACTACACCCGCGGCCTGCGCGACATCGGCGCCGAGCGCGGCCACGTGCTGGCCGCGCGCGCGGGCCTGCATGTCGGCGAGGTGCTGACCTGGCGCAACAGCGACGAGGCCGTGCGCGTGGGCGCCAAGCCGCTGGAGGTCGAGGGCCTCGCCAAGCCGATGGCCGGGCGCCTGATGGCGATGGCACGGCCCGGGCAGATCCTGCTGTCGGCGGTCGCCGAACCGTTGACCCACCGCGCCGCGCGCGAGCTCGGCCCGCGCGGCGAGACGCTGGTGTGGAAGTCGCATGGCCGCTGGCGCTTCAAGGGCGTGCCGCAGGCGCAGGAGATCCACGAAGTCGGCGAGCCCGGCCTGGCCCCGCTGCGTGCGCCCGCCTCCTCGCCCAAGGCCTGGCGCGACATCCCGCTGTGGCGCCGCCCCGCCGCGCTGGCCGCCGAGGCCGCGCTGCTCGGCGCCATCGCCATCGGCACCTGGTTCGCCCTGCGCCCGCAACCGGCGATCGCCTTCGGCGAGCGCGACTGGGTGGTGGTCGCCGACCTGCGCAACCTCACCGGCCAGCCGGTGCTCGACGAATCGCTCGAGCAGGCCTTCCGCATCAGCCTCGAGCAGTCGCGCTACGTCAACGTCCTGTCCGACCTGAAAGCCCGCGACACGCTCGCGCGCATGCGCCGTCCCGCCGACACCCGGCTCGACCGCGCCATCGCCAGCGAAATCGCCCTCCGCGACGGCGCCCGCGCGGTGATCCTGCCGACGGTGGCGGAAGTGGGGGGGCGGGTGCGAGTGAGTGCTGAAATTGTCGACCCGCATACGCACACGACGGTGCATGTCGAGCGGGCGGATGGTCGAGGCGTTGAATCAGCACTCGCATCGATTGACGAGGTTACCGCGTCGCTTCGCACAACCCTCGGTGAAGCTCTGTCGAACGTCGAGCGCGACTCTGACCCGCTTCCGGATGTTGCCACCCATAGCCTTGAAGCGTTGCGCGCATACGCCAAGGGCCATTCGGCATTCGCGCTGGGCAAGTGGGACGAGGCGCTGGCGCTTTATCAGCGCGCGGTTGAGCTTGATCCGGATTTTGCGTTGGGACACATCGGGATCGCTCGAGTCCACGTCGCTCTGAGCGATCGTCCCGCTGCGTTGCCAGCCTTGGAGCGCGCGCTTGCCATCAAGCAGAAGCTTCCGGAGCGCGATCGCCTCTATCTCGATGCATGGGCCTCCGAGCTACGCGATCCCGCGTCCGTCCTTTCGCGGTGGAAGCTTCTCGCATCCCTCTATCCGGATTTCCATGCGGGGCAAGCCAACACGGCCTGGGCTCTCTACGTCTTGAATGATTACGAAGCCGCTAGACGCTATGCAGAGCGTGCAAGCGCCGAACAATCACCTCTCCGCGCGCATGAACTGGACAAGTTGGGACGCATCCATCTAGCCCTGAACAAGCCGCGCGAAGCCGCTAACGCGTTTGCGCAGGCGGAAGCGGCCAAGCCCGGTGTCTCGCTTCGTCGCCTCGCGAATCTTGATGCGATCGCAGGGCGGCATGAGTATGCGGATGCGCGGTTGGATGAAGCCGGTTCGGGCCGCTCCCGTGAGGACGCGATCCCCTTCATTGACCGCGTCAGTTTCGCCGTCGACCGTGCCGATTGGGCGCGCGCGGAGGAGTTGCTGGAGCAGGCGAAACGCGCCACTGGCGATCGGACTTTCCTGCGGCGCGAGTTCGACGTCATCTCCGCGACCGTGGGCATGCTTCGCGACCCCTCCCTTGCAGATCGGCAGCGGGAGTTGGTGGATCGACAGGTGGCCGCTGCGTCGATCTCGGATAGCCCCAAAGCGGCCGACGACGCCTTTCTGGCACTAGTCCTCGCTTATGGCGCTCAGCGCGCCGATCGCCCTGCAGTTGCTGCGCGCGTTCTGGATGCCGCAGCGGGCTGGAGTCCGCGATTCAAAGGGACGGTTTTCGAGGCAATGCATGCCGTCGTGGTCGCTGGTCGACTGCGCGCATCCGGCAAGCGGGCCGAGGCCATCGCCTTACTGGAGAAGGACATTGATAGCATCGGGCTAGTGCAGACGCGAGTCCTGCTGATGCGCCTCTACCAAGAAGATGGGCAGCATGAAAAGGCGCTGAAGCTCGCCGACTGGGTGCTGGCGCATCGCGGTCGCGCGTATGTCGAAGCCAATGCCTCGCAAGTGTTGCAGGCACTCAACGTCGCCGATACGCGACTGGTGCGGCTCCATCGTGCGCAAGTGCTGGCGGCCCTCGACCGACACGAGGAGTCCGCCAGCGAGTTGCGTCGTTTCTTTGCCGCTTGGCCGCGTGACCGGGTACCAGCCTATTTGCTGGACAGCGTGGGTCCCACTTTCCCCGACTCGAAGGCATGAATCACGCTGTGATCGGTCTGCGACGTTAGGTAAGTGCGCAGTTGCTCGCGTGAGGCATTGATTTCGTCTTTGGAGGCGAGTTGCTCCGCTGTCATGCAGAAAAAGGCGTCGCCGCGGGAAAGACGTTCTTGTCCAGAAGATGCCTGCGCCGGCTCGTACCCAATGCTGGCAAGGGCAGCCGCAGGATTGGCCTGAAAGCGTTCACGAAAAGTGTCGTCGGTTCCAAGGAGGTCGAGGACTCGGTCTGCTGTACTGTCGTCGAGTGTTCCGTGAGTCCTGTTTGACGAGTTGCCGTTCATGGATGCATTCCCAAAAAATTTTGCGTTTAGAGATGTTCAGCGGAACTTGCCCAGTCGCTCCTCAATGCGCCCAGCCTCCAAAGCGAAAACGACAGTGTGGTTGCCGGCGCTTGTCACGAAAGAACGAATCAAAGTGCGCGTCTCCGCAATCTCCGCCTTCGATGCCAAGGTTCCCGTAAGAAAACAGCCAAACCACGGTAAGAACTGAACTTCGCTTTCACGGCCAGAAGGCAGTTGATAGCCAATGCTTAGAAGCGCGCTCAATGGATCCGTTGAAAAATGATTCCGAAACTCATCGTCCGAGCTCAAGGCATCCAGAAGTCGATCCGCGACCTCTGGATCTAAAGGCGGTTTAGCTGCATTGACGCCTCGGGCTGTGTTCGAGGGCAGGTCGGCCTCACAACTGAAGCGCGTTGCTTTGGCTTGAATCAGCGGATCCTTTGTGCACGATGGAGCGTCGAACGCTACACTTCATTTTTCGTTCATGCAAGCCGCCCACATGCGCGTTCGCCGATGTGCAGTTCTTTTCATCCAGGCCGAGGAAGATTTGAGTTTCAGTCTGGAGTCGTTGCTGAGAGGAGGGGCTGGACTGGAGTCAACGTTACGATGGCGCGTTGTAGCTCCTCACCTCGCCGAAAAGGTAGAACTTTTTGACGAGGACATCTCTTGCCTTGGAAAGATTTCCGCGCATTATTGGAAAGAGGTGGCCGAGCCTTCACCGAGCATGCTCAGGCTTATCAAGGAAGGCCTCATCATCGAATGCGAGCGTTACCCAAGTCACGCTGAGCGTGATCAACGCGTGCGGGACATGAAGTGGTGGCCCTTGGGTGCGGCCTATCACTTCGCTTCTCGGTGGCAGGGCGTTGATGCCGTCGCGTCGACACGCAGGCAAAATCTCGATACCGCCGAGGAGATGGTTGATGCTCTGGGGCTTCCTCCCTCGGAAATCGATCGTTCGTACGTGGGACGTCCGCGAATTGCGTTGGTAGAGGTGGAATCCAGCAAGTTCGACGATGGGCTTGCTCGAAGAGTGACCTGTCGAAACTTCGATTCAGCTGTATCGATATCAGCCAAGGAATGTTCGACGGTGCTCAAGCAAGTGTTCGGGGCGCAGGCAACTGTGGGGGTGGGTGGCGCTACCTTTATCAAGAAGAATGCGCCGTCAGCGGGCGGCCTGCATTCCATCGAGCCCTACATAATCATTCAGCACGTCCAAGACATTCCTCCTGCGCTTTATCACTACAATGCACTAACGCATGTGCTCGAGCTCGTTGTGGATGAGGTTGATGTTTACGAACTTGCTCTGCGGGCTCTAGGTCAACAGTGCTGGTTCGCGAATTCTGCGGTTCAAGTCGTGCTTGTCGCCAGATTCGAACGATGCTTCTGGAAATATCGATCGCACTCGAAGGCATATCGCGCGCAAATCTTGGACGCTGGCCATCTGTCTCAGCTCTTGTATCAGGCAGCGACGAATCTAGGTCTTGGGGCGTTTGTCACGTCCGCCATCAACGAAATCGATATAGAGAAGATGTTCGGTCTTGACGAGCTGACTTGCGGGCCGATAGCCATATGCGGTTTTGGACCTCGCGCTCAAGATCAGACGGTGACCGAATTCGATCCTTTAGGAGAGGTGTGGAGCCGTTCAACTCCGTAGCGGTTTCAGGCAGGCGACTCTTTAATGGTGATGGGCTCAGCACCCTGTTTTAGGCCGCCATTTCATCTCGCCGATAGCCGATAGCTTCGGTAAGGTGTGCAGTGGCGATCGCCTCGCTGCCCGCAAGATCGGCGATGGTGCGCGCGACGCGGAGGATGCGGTGCATCGAGCGCGCAGACAGCCGCAGCGCATCGATCGCGCGCTCGAGCAGCAGTTGGTCGGGCGCGGCGAGGCGGCAGTGCGCGGTGGTCTCGGCCTGGGTGAGGTGGGCGTTGGTGCGCGGGCCGCGGGCGGCCTGCATCGCGCGCGCGGCGTGCACGCGGTCGCGGATCGTTGTCGAGGGTTCGCCAGGCGCTGCGTCCGGGCGCAGTTCGGCCGGCGGCAGGCGCGGCACGTCGACGTGCAGGTCGATGCGATCGAGCAGCGGGCCTGACACGCGGCCGCGGTAGCGGGCGATGGACTCGCCGCTGCAGCGGCAACGTCCGCTGCTGTCGCCGGCCCAGCCGCAGGGGCAGGGATTCATCGCCGCGACGAGCTGGAAGCGCGCGGGGAATTCGCTCTGCCGCGCGGCGCGGGAAATCGTGACGACGCCCGATTCGAGCGGCTCGCGCAGCACCTCCAGCGCATGGCGGTTCCACTCGGGCAGCTCGTCCAGGAACAGCACGCCGTTGTGCGCCAGCGAGATCTCGCCGGGTCGCGGATCCGCGCCGCCGCCCACCAGTGCCACGCCGCTGGCGGTGTGGTGCGGCGAGCGGAACGGACGCTGGCGCCAGCGCGCCGGGTCGATGCCGCGGCCGCTCACCGACGCGAGCGCCGCGGTCTCCAGCGCCTCGGCGTCGCATGCTTCCGGCAGCAGGCCGGGCAGGCGTTGTGCCAACAGCGTCTTTCCGCAGCCCGGAGGACCGACGAGCAGGACGTGATGCCGACCCGCCGCGGCGATCTCCAGCGCGCGCCGTGCATGCACCTGGCCGCGCACGTCGAGCATGTCCGGCACCGGTGCGGGATCGGCGGCGACGGCCCGTGCCTGCGGCAGCGCGCGCCCCCCCTGCAGCATCGCGCACACCTCCAGCAGCGTGCGCGCGGTGCGCACGTCGCAGCCGGCGGCCAGCGCGGCTTCGGCGCCGTTGCCCGGCGGCACCACCAGCATGCGTCCCGCTTCGGCCGCGGCCAATGCGGCGGGCAGCACGCCATCGACCGCGCGCAACTCGCCGGTCAAGGCCAGCTCGCCGAGGAACTCGCACTCGCGCAGCGCCTCCAGTGGCACCTGTCCGCTGGCCGCGAGGATGCCGAGCGCGATCGGCAGGTCGAAGCGGCCGCCGTCCTTCGGCAGGTCAGCCGGCGCGAGGTTGACGGTGATGACGCGGGCGGGGAAGTCGAACTGGCTGGCGTACAGCGCCGCGCGCACGCGGTCCTTGGCCTCGCGCACGGCGGTCTCGGGCAGGCCGACGATGGCCGTGCGCGGCAGGCCACCGGACAGGTGCACCTCCACCCGCACGTCGGGCGCGCGCACGCCGGCGCGTGCACGGGTGTGCACGATCGCGAGGTTCATGGCGGTGCCCTCAGCGCGCGTCGCGCGCGCGGGCTTCCATCTCGGCGACCTGCGCCTGCAGCGTCTCGAGCTTCTCGCGCGTGCGGGCGAGCACGGCGCGCTGCACGTCGAACTCCTCGCGGGTGACGAGATCCAGCCTGCCGAGGCCGGCCTGCAGCATCGCCTTGAAGTTCTGCTGCAGCTCCTCGCGGCCCTCGCGCACGCCCGGCGGCACCAGGGAGGAGAGGCGGCGGGCGAGGTCGTCGATGTGGGCGATGTCGATCATGGCAGGCAATCCTCGGGCGGTGCGCCAGCGTGGCAGCCGCATGGCGCCGGTGCATTCAGGCGAATGCGGCCCGCGGGGTCGGGCAAGTGCGGTGCGTGCATGACAGCACGCGCGCGCGCCGCCTCGCAACCGCGCGCTATCCTGCCGCGCAGGACGTCAACGGATGTGCGCGCGATGAAGATGGTCATGGCGGTGATCAAGCCGTTCAAGCTCGACGACGTCCGCGAGGCGCTGGCCGAAGCCGGCGTGGCCGGGATCACCGCGACCGAGGTCAAGGGCTTCGGCCGCCAGAAAGGCCACACCGAGCTCTACCGCGGCGCCGAGTACGTCGTCGACTTCCTGCCCAAGATCAAGCTCGAGGTCGCGGTCACCGATGAGCAGGTCGACGCGGTGGTCGAGGCGATCATGCAGTCCGCCGGCACCGGCAAGATCGGCGACGGCAAGGTGTTCGTGTACGACCTGCAGCGGGTGGTGCGGATCCGCACCGGGGAGATGAATGGCGACGCGTTGTAACCGCGCAACGCTTCCATCGGGTGGGCCCTGGCCCACCGTTTTCGCAGGTGTGCATGCACGACGGTGGGCTGAAGCCCACCCGATGGGAATCGGGGCGTCACTCACCCACGGCCGTCGGCTAGGTTGGCTGCATCAACCCAGCATTGAGTGACGGTGGAGCTGGGTTGGTGAAGCCAACCCCGCCTAGGCCCGCTTCTGATCCGCGTTGATCCGCGTCGAAAGGGGCGTTGCCTCATCGCCTGTCCGTAGGCTGGGTTGGCTCCATCAACCCAGCATTGATTGCCGACGAAGCTGGGTTGGTGAAGCCAACCCGGCCTACGCCCGCGTCCCATCCGCGTTGATCCGCGTTGATCCGCGTTGATCCGCGTCGAGAAGGCGTCGCCTACTCGCCCAGCGCGCGCGCCACGAACGGCGGCAGGCTGGCCGCGCCGGCGTGGATGTCGGCGGTGTAGTAGTCGGTGTCGAACGTCTTGCCGCGCGCGGCGTCGGTGCGCACGTCGAAGCCGCCGGACTTCCTGGCCAGCGTGCAGCTCCACCAGCCGGTGGGATAGCACGGCTGCGGGAACGGCAGGGTCTGGAACGTGGTGAAGCCGGCCTTGCGCATCTCGCCGCGCATTTCCTTGATGAGATCGAGCAGCATCAGCGGCGATTCGCTCTGCTGCACCAGGATGCCGTCCTCGCGCAGGGCCCTGAAGCAGCTTTCGTAGAAGGCCTTGTTGAACAGGCCCTCGGCAGGGCCCACCGGGTCGGTGGAGTCGACGATGACGATGTCCACGCTGCCGGGCGCGATGTTCTTCATGTAGGCGATGCCGTCGTCGAACATCAGCGTCGCGCGCGGGTCGCCGTTGCGCTCGCACAGTTCCGGGAACCACTTCTCGGCCATGCGCGTGACCTGCTCATCGATGTCGCACTGCACGGCCGTCTGCACGCCGTCGTGCTTGAGCACCTCGCGCAGCGTGCCGCAGTCGCCGCCGCCGATGATCACCACGTTGCGCGGGTTGGCGTGGGTGAACAGCGCGGGGTGCGACATCATCTCGTGGTAGAGGAAGTTGTCGCGCGTGGTCAGCATCATCGCGCCGTCGATGAGCATGAGGTTGCCCCAGTCGGTCGACTCGAAGATCTCGATCTTCTGGAACTCCGACTGCACCTCGTCGAGCTTGCGCACGATGCGGTAGCCGATGGCCGAGCCGGTGGGCTCGAAGTTCTCGTAATGCCAGGTCGGCGTGGTCATGGGCGGCTCCGTGGGAAAAAGGCGGCGGCAGGATGCCGCGCGGCGCGTGCCGGGCCGATGACAGCCCGGCGCGGGGCGGCGATTTTATGGGCATTCCCGCCTGCATCGGCGTCGAGGCGCCGCGCGCCCGCGGGGGCTCACGCGGGCCGCCTCCACCGCGTCGCTAGAATGCGCGGCCCGCACACCGCACAGGCATCGCGCCTATGGACTGGTCGCTCGATCAGGCCCGCAAGACCTACTCCATCCCGCACTGGTCGGAAGGCTATTTCGACGTGGACAGCGAGGGGCGCATGGCCGTGCGCCCGCGCGGCGAGGGCGGCCCGGTGCTGGCGCTGCCGGAGATCGTGGATGCCGCGCGCGCGCGCGGCGCCAAGCTGCCGCTGCTGCTGCGCTTCCCCGACATCCTCGCCGACCGCCTGGCCACGCTGCAGCGCGCGTTCGCCCAGGCGATGGACGACTGCGACTACTCCGGCGGCTACACCGCGGTGTACCCGATCAAGGTGAACCAGCACCGCGCAGTGGCCGGCACGCTCGCGCGCGCGGGCGCTGCGGGTGCGACGACGCGCACCGGGTTCGGCCTGGAAGCCGGCAGCAAGCCGGAATTGATGGCGGTGCTGGCGCTGTCCTCGCCCGGCGCGCTCATTGTCTGCAACGGCTACAAGGACCGCGAATACATCCGCCTGGCGCTGATCGGCAGGAAACTCGGGCTGGATACCTACATCGTGGTGGAGAAGCCCAGCGAGCTGGCGCTGGTCATCGAGGAGGCCAACGCGCTCGGCGTGCGCCCGGGGCTCGGCGTGCGCATGCGGCTGGCCTCCTTGGGAGCGGGCAAGTGGCAGAACAGCGGCGGCGACAAGGCCAAGTTCGGCCTCTCGCCGCGGCAGGTGCTGGACCTGTGGAAGACCCTGCGCGACGCGGGCCTGGGCGACTGCCTGGGCCTGCTGCACTTCCACATGGGCAGCCAGATCTCCAACGTGCGCGACATCGCCAACGGCATGCGCGAGGCGGTGCGCTACTTCGTCGAGCTCTCGCGGCTGGGCGCCAACGTGCGCTGGATGGACGTCGGCGGCGGCCTCGGCGTCGACTACGAAGGCACGCGGTCGCGCAGCTTCTGCTCGATCAACTACGGCGTGGCGCAGTACGCGCTCAACATCGTGCAGCCGCTGGCCGAGGCCTGCGTCGAGCACGGCTTGGCGCCGCCGCGCATCGTCACCGAATGCGGCCGCGCGATGACCGCGCACCATGCGCTGCTGGTGGCCAACGTGTCGGAAGTCGAGCGCGCACCGGAAGGCCGCGTGCCGCCAGCGCACGACGACGAACCGGCGGTGATCAGGCACCTGCGCGAGATCCATGGCGAGCTCGCCGAGCGGCCCGCGGTCGAGCTGTTCCACGAGGCGCAGCACGCGCATGCCGAAGGCCTGGCCCTGTACGCGCTCGGCCAGCTCGATCTCACCCATCGTGCGCGCCTTGATGATCTGTTCTACGCCATCGCCCACGCGGTGCGCGCGCGCCTGTCGTACGGCGAGAAGAGCCACCGCGACCTGCTCGACGAACTCAACGAACGGCTGGTCGACAAGTACTTCGTCAACTTCAGCGTGTTCGAGTCGATGCCCGATGTGTGGGCGATCGACCAGGTGTTCCCGATCGTCCCGATCGAGCGCCTGGACGAGGCGCCGGACCGCCGCGGCACCATCGCCGACCTCACCTGCGATTCGGACGGCAAGATCAGCACCTACGTGGAGAGCGAGGAACTCGACACCTCGCTGCCGCTGCATTCGCTGCGCACGGGCGAGGCGTATCGGCTCGCGTTCTTCCTGGTCGGCGCGTACCAGGAGATCCTCGGCGACATCCACAACCTGTTCGGCGACACCGACGCGGTGGACGTGCTGATCGACGGCGACGGCTTCGCACTCGGCGCGCAGCGCCGTGGCGACACCACCGACGTGATGCTCGATTACGTCGGCTACGTGCTCGACGACCTGCGCGGCGAGTACCGCGCGCGGATCGACGCCGCCGGCCTGCCGGCCGACGAGGCCGCGCGCATGGCCGAGGCGCTGGAAACCGGCCTGACCGGCTACACCTACCTCGACGACGCACCGCTCGCATGAGCACGCCTGCTTCGATGCGTGTCGGCGTGATCGGCCTCGGCGCGATGGGCGCGCCGATGGCCCGCCACCTGCACGCGCGTGGACTGCTGGAGATTGTCGGCAACCGCACGCAGGCCAAGGCCGATGCGCTGGGTGGCGAGCTCGGCGTGCGCGCGGCGCAGCAGGTCGCGCACTTCGCCGACTGCGAGGCGGTCGTGCTGTGCGTGTCGCTGGATGCCGACGTGCTGGAGAACGCGCAGGCGCTGGCCGCCGTGCTGCGACCCGGCAGCGTGGTCGTCGACCACTCGACGGTGTCGGTGGACACCGCGCGCCGCGTGGCCGCGTTGCTGGCGGCGCAGGACATCGCGTTCCTCGATGCGCCGGTGTCCGGCGGCGTGGAAGGCGCGCGCAACGGCCGGCTGTCGATCATGGTCGGCGGCGATGCCGACGTGCTCGAACGCGTGCGGCCGCTGCTGGACTGCTATGCGGCGCGCATCGCCCACATGGGCGCGCACGGCGCGGGACAGGCGACCAAGGCCGTCAACCAGGTGCTGGTGGCCGGCATCAACGAGGCCGTGTGCGAAGGCCTGGCGCTGGGCGATGCACTCGGACTCGACGCCGACACGCTGTTGCCGACGCTTATGGCGGGCGCCGCCAGCAACTGGTTCCTCGACAAGCGCGGCGCGACGCTGCTGCGCGGCGACTACGCGCCCGGCTTCAAGTGCGCGCACATGCTCAAGGACCTGCGCATCGTGCAGGCGATGGCGCGCGACGCCGGCGTGTCTTCGGCCGTGATCGACCAAGCCGAGGCCGACTATGCCGAACTGGTGCAGCGCGGGCAGGGCGAGGCGGACACCTCGGCGCTGTACACGCTCAAACGCGCGCGTTGAGGCACGTGCCCGAGGCGCGCGCCTTGGGACACGCGGCCTAGCCGCCGGCGTCGGTGATCGCGGCGTCGCGCTGGCGCGCGGCCGCGTCGACGGAGTCCTGCGCGGCGCGTGCCTTGTCCTGCGGCGCGCGGATGGCGTCGCGCAGCTCGGTGGCCTGCGGTTCGGGGCGACGTTCCTTTTCCGGCGGCTTGGGCTTCTCGCAGGACGCCAGCAGCACGCACAGCACGGCAACAGCAAGGATGGACAGGCGCATGGCGACCTCGCACGGGGACCCGCGCGCATCGTAGCGCCGGGCTGCGCTGTCCGGATCCGGCGAGCGCGGCGTGCATGCGAGGCGGAGACTGCGCGCGTCGATCGAAGCGTGGTCGGGCCGATTGAAGAGCGCACACGCTATGAAGCGTGGTCGGGCCGATTGAAGAGCGCACACGCTATGAGGACCGTCGCCCCTGCGAACGCAGGGGCCCAGCGCCCTTGCTTGCGCGGTGCGCGCGTGGGAAAGCCAAGTCACTGGGCCCCTGCGTTCGCAGGGGCGACGACTGTGGGGCGCCACTGACAGCCGCGTCCGCCGCCCGGCCCGCGTCGCTATGCTTGCCGCAGGCAGACGCGAAGGATGGACATGGATCCACGACGCTGGCGACTGGACGGGCAGCGCGCGCTGGTGACCGGGGCGAGCGCGGGCATCGGCCGCGCCATCGCGCGCGAGCTGCTGGGGTTCGGCGCCGACGTACTGCTGGCCGCGCGCAGCCTCGACGCGCTTGAAGCCACGCGCAGCGAGCTGCTGGAGGAATTCGGCGGGCGCGAGATCGACGTGTTCGCCTGCGACGTCGGCAGCGACGAGGACCGACGCGCGCTGCTCGATTGGGTCGAGGACACCGGCGACGGCCTGCACGTGCTGGTCAACAACGCCGGCGGAAACCTCAGCAAGCCCGCCATCGAATACGCCGAGGAGGAGTGGCGGCAGGTGTTCGAGGTCAACACCTTCAGCGCGTTCGAGATCAGCCGCTACGCGCATCCGCTGCTGGCGCGCCATGCGGCGTCCGCCATCGTCAACGTCGGCAGTGTCTCGGGCCTGATCCACGTGCGCACCGGCGCGCCCTACGGCATGGCCAAGGCCGCGCTGCACCAGATGACGCGCAACCTCGCGGTGGAGTGGGCCGACGACGGCATCCGCGTGAACGCGGTGGCGCCCTGGTACATCCGCACGCGGCGCACGTCGTCGAAGTTGAGCGATCCCGACTACCTCGACGACGTGCTGCTGCGCACGCCGGCCGGGCGCATCGGCGAACCGGAGGACGTGGCGGCCGCGGTGGCGTTCCTGTGCCTGCCGGCGTCGGGCTACGTCACCGGCGAATGCATCGCGGTGGACGGCGGCTTCCTGCGCTACGGGTTCTAGTTGAGGCGCGCCCGCGCGCCTGGCCGATGCTGCGGAGCAGGCTGGGAGGCGTGCACACACACGCCCGGCCAGCGCGCGGGGCAGGCGCGCAGGCGCGCCTCTACGGGCTGCGGCGCGCGGCGCGGGCTCGCGTCAGCGCCATGCAATGCGGCGATGGTTCGTGCGTGTCGCGTCCTTGGCGATGCACGCCATCGCAATCCGGTGCGCAGCGGGATGCACCGACGCCGCCGCCTGGCGACGACGCGCGGCCCTCAACGCGCCGGCGAGCAGGTGGGGCCGGACAGCACGGCTTCCGCGCGTGCGATCTCCGCGTGCAGCGGGAGGCCGGCGTCGAGGCCGCCCGCCTGCTGCAGGTCCTGCAGGCGGCGCGCCCAGCGTTCGCAGCGCTGCGCGTCGGGCACCGCCACGCACGACACGCTGGTGTCGACGTCGCACGCGCCGCCGGTGGCGAGCAGCGTGGCGCAGCGCTCGAATGGGTCGGCGGCATCGGCCCAGCGGACGCCGCCACCCGGCGCGCGGCATTCGTACAGCGCCGGCGGGAGCGGCGGCGGTGCGGCCGGGAGCACGCCGGGCATCGTGAACGGCACAGCCGGCATCGGCGATTCACCGGCGCTCGCGGGTGCGGACGCTGCAGCCGGAGTCGCAGCAGTGGCCGGCGTCAACGGCAGCACGCGTGCCGGGATCGGCACCGCGGTGGGCGACGCCGCGCTGGGCACGCCGCCGAGCGTGCGCTTGCTCTGCGTGGTGCCGGCCGGGCAGGGCCGGTCGTTCTGCACGGTGACGTTGCCGGCCGCGTCGGTGCAGCGGTAGATCGTGACCGCGTCCTGCGCGTGCACCGCCGTCGCGAGGATGCATGCAGCCAACGCCAGGCACCACCATCTCGAACGCATCGCGTGTCTCCTCAGCAGTCCTGGGCCAGCCGCGCGTCGATGCCGCGTTGCTCGGCGGTGATCGCGCTGCGTTCGCCCTGCAGCGCGCTGTTGTAGCGCCGGTCCAGCGCGTCGCGGCGATCCTGCAGGCGCGCGCAGACTTCCGCCTGCGGCAGCGCCGAGCACGCGTCGCGCACCCAGGTGCCGCCCGCGTGCCCGTACCCGATCACCGGGAAGCGCCCGTCGGGCCCCGGGCGCGGCGTGGGCCGCCCGACATGGTCGTTGGGCCCGCGCCACTGGCCGAAACGGTCGCGCGCGTACACCGGGTAGCCCAGCGTCCACAGCGGCACCCAGCGCGGATTGCCCTCGGGGGTGGCGCTGGTGTAGGTCGCGCCGTCGGGCGTGGTGCACTCGTACAGCGGTTGCGGGCGCTCGACGACGATCACCCGGGTCGTCTCGCGCGGCGCCTCGCGCACCGGTGCGGGCCGCGCCACGACCACGGCGCGCGGCGCCGGATCGCGCGGGCGCAGCATCTCGCGGGTGCGCTGCGCCTCGCCCTTGCGGCACGGCGTATCGCGCAGGGTCAGGCGGCCCTGCGCGTCGGTGCAGCGATAGACGGTGACGCTGTCCTGCGCGGCGCGCGCCGGCAGCGCCAGGGCGAAGGTCAACGCGAGGAGGACGGCGGCACGCATGGTCCGATCATGCGCGCGGCCGCATGCACCGCGCGCGACCGGCGCCTGAACGCACGCGCGGTGCGCGATCGGCGGTCGCTCAGTCGGCGCGGGCGTATTCGATGCGCATCATCCGGCGCTCGGTGCCGCCGCGCGTCTCGAACGATTCCATCACGTGGTGGTCCGCGTCGACGATCCGGATCGTGTCGCGCGTCGCATACCGCTTGCCGCCTTCCGACGGATCGGCCATCTCGCCCCTGAAGGTGTACGTCCGCGTCGAAGGGTCGTAGCTGCCGGTGGTGAAGTACTGGCCGGTGCCCATGCTGTCGACCCAGTGGTTGACGTACTCGCGCGCGGCGTTGTCGTAGCCGGTCATCGCGATGCCCTCGAACGGCTCGCCCATGAACTCGCCCTTGTAGTGCGTGCGCACCTGGCGGCCGCCGAACTCGACGGTGTTGGTGGCCGTGCCGCTGGACGTCGACGGCGGCGCGGACGGGTCCATCCACATCGTCGTGGTGGCGTTCCACCGGCCCTTGAAATGCTCTGCCAGCCGCGCGTGCTCGGCGCCGGGCGCGAACGAGGCCTGCCACGCCTGCATCTTCGCCATCGCCTCGGCGGAGGGTTGCGCGCCGTCGGCGGGCTTGCCCTCGCCGGCGGCGGCGGGCGACGCGAGGAGTGCCAGGAAGAGCGCCAGGGGCGCCAGTCGGGTGGTGCGCATGCCGCTGCTCCATGCCATCCGGCCGATCGCCGGCGCGCAGGATGCTACGCCCGCGCAATGGCCCGCCCATGCCGTGCATCGGCGCGCGCCGCGCCGGATCGACTGGCGGCCGCCACGATCGCGATCAGCGACGCGTCCGGGAGCGCACGGCTCACGGCTTCCTGGCCACCTTCTTCATCCCGGGGACGAAGGGCTTGGGCGTGACCAGGGGTTGGGCGAGTGGCGGGGCGAGCGGCGCGGCAGCCTTCCTGGCCACCTTCTTCGCCGCCTTCTTCGCGGTGGCCTTCTTCGCGACTGTCTTCTTCACGACTGTCTTCTTCGCCGCGGCCTTCTTCGCAGCCGGCGTCTTCTCGCCCGGCGCATTGGCGGGCTTGGTCGACTTCGTGGTCCTGGTCGTCTTCGTCGCCTTCTTGGCGAAGCGCGCCTTCATCGGCTTGCCGGTCTCGGCCATGAGCTGCTCGACCTCCTCGCGCGTGAGCGAGGCGGGATCGCGCTCCTTGGGGATGCGGCCGTTCTTGGCGCCGTCGCTGATGTACGGGCCGTAGCGGCCGTTGAGCACCTGGATGTCGCTGCCCTCGAAGCTCTTGATCACGCGGTTGCGCGCGATCTCCTCCTTCTCCTCGACCAGCTGCACGGCGCGCGCAAGGTCGATCTTGTACGGGTCGTCGTCCTTGCCCAGCGAGGCGTACGTCGCGCCGCGCCGCGCGAACGGCCCGAAGCGGCCGATGCCGACGCTCACCGGCTCGCCGTTGGACTCGCCCAGCGCGCGCGGCATCTTGAACAGCTCCAGCGCGTCGGGCAGCGAGATCGAATAGATGCTCTGCCCGGGGCGCAGGGACGCGAACTGCGGCTTGTCCTGGTCCTCGACGGTGCCGATCTGCACCAGCGGGCCGTACTTGCCGATGCGCGCGCTGACCTCGCGGCCGGACTTCGGATCGCTGCCGAGCACGCGCACGCTGCCGGCGTCGGTCTTGTCCAGCGATTCCTGCTTGTCGGCCACCAGCGCCTTGAACGGCTGCCAGAAGCGTTCCATCAGCGGCAGCCAGTCCTCCTCGCCGCGGCTGACCGCATCGAGCTCGTCCTCGAGCCTGGCGGTGAAGTCGTAGTCGACGTACTGCGTGAAGTGGCCGGAGAGGAACTTCGACACCGCGCGGCCCACGTCGGACGGGCGGAAGCTGCGGCCTTCCATCTCGACGTACTTGCGGAACTGCAGCGTCTGGATGATCGAGGCGTATGTCGAGGGACGGCCGATGCCGTATTCCTCGAGCGCCTTGACCAGCGCGGCTTCGGTGAAGCGCGGCGGCGGCTGGGTGAAGTGCTGCTCGGCGACGATCGATTCGAGCGGCACGCGGTCGCCGGTCTTCATCGCCGGCAGCTTGCGGCCCTCGTCATCGTCCTCGCTGGTCTTCTCGTCCCGGCCTTCCTGGTAGACGGCCAGGAAGCCCGGGTCGACGATCGTGGTGCCCGACGCGCGGAAGCTGTGCGCGCTGCCGGCGGCGAGGTCCACCGACACCGTGTTGAGCGTCGCCGGCACCATCTGCGAGGCGACGGCGCGCTTCCACACCAGGTCGTAGAGCTTGCGTTCGTCGTCGTTGAGGTACTTCGCGATGCCCGCCGGCGTGCGCAGCGCGGAGGTCGGGCGCACCGCCTCGTGCGCTTCCTGCGCGTTCTTGCTCTTGGTCTTGTAGACGTTCGGGGTGTCGGGCACCGCCCGGGTACCGAAGTCGCGCGCGATGACGTCGCGCAGCTCGGCCAGCGCCTCGCCGGACAGGTGCACCGAGTCGGTGCGCATGTAGCTGATCAGGCCGACGGTGCCTTCCTCGCCGATGTTGATGCCCTCGTACAGCTTCTGCGCGACCTGCATCGTGCGCCGGGTGGTGAAGCCGAGCTTGCGCGCGGCTTCCTGCTGCAGCGTGGAGGTGGTGAACGGCGGCGCCGGGCGGCGCTTGCGCTCCTTGCTGGCCACGTCGGTGACGTGCAGCGCGCCCTGCGCGTCGCGCACGATGCGCAACCGCGCGTCCTCGGCGGTGTCGCCGTCGGTGACGGTGAACTGCTCGAACTTCGCGCCGTCGAGCTTCACCAGCTTGGCGGTGAACGGCTGCGACGGATGCGCGCACGCGGCCTCGATCGACCAGTACTCGCGTGCGCGGAACGCCTCGATCTCCTCCTCGCGCTCGACGATCATTCGCAGCGCCGGCGACTGCACGCGCCCGGCCGACAGCCCGCGCTGCACCTTGCGCCACAGCACCGGCGACAGGTTGAAGCCCACCAGGTAGTCCAGCGCGCGGCGCGCCTGCTGCGCGTCGACCAGCGGCGCGGCGATCACGCGCGGGTGCGCCATCGCCTCCTTGATCGCGCGCGGGGTGATCTCGGTGAACACCACGCGGTGCAGCGGCTTGTCGCCCACGAGGCCCCGCTCGCGCAGGATCTCGGCGATGTGCCAGCTGATCGCCTCGCCCTCGCGGTCCGGGTCGGTGGCCAGGAACAGGTTGTCGGCGAGCTTGGCGGCGCGGGCGATGGCCTCGACGTGCTTCTCGTTCTTCTCGATCAGGTCGTAGCGCATGGCGAAGCCGTGCTCGGGATCGACCGCGCCCTCTTTCGGCACCAGGTCGCGCACGTGGCCATAGCTGGCCAGGACGGTGAAGTCCTTGCCGAGGTACTTGTTGATCGTCTTGGCCTTGGCGGGCGACTCGACGATGAGGAGGTTCTTGGCCACGGGGGTCGGCTCGAAGGGGCGCGCCGATGGCGGCGCCGCAGATGGCAACGCCCGCGGCGCGGGCCGCGGGCGTCGGGCGATGTCTCTCTTTTAGTAGGGCCGCCGCCGGGCGCGGCTGTCAAGCCGCCCCGCGCCGCCCCGGCCGTTCAGCGCGCGCCGCCGGCCATCATCACGCCCAGGAAGAAGGCGAAGCCCAGGTAGCCCACGCAGAGCAGCAGCGACAGGATGATGACCGCCAGGGTGACCCCGCCCAGCTCGCGGCGCTGGCGTTCCGGGTGGGCGGTGTAGGCCCAGCGGTCCACCACCAGGGTGCTGCAGACCATGTCGTGCAGGGCGCGCTTGCGGTCGGTGAAGGCGGCCATCAGGAAGCCGATGCCCAGCACCAGCCACGACAGGACCGTCGCGAAGTAGCGGCCGATCCCGCGCGCGAACGAGATCCGCCCGCCGGCCTCGTCGACCACCTTGATGCCGACCGCCATCTTGCCCAGCGTCGCCTGCGCGCCGCCGGCGTGGAACCAGGCGAAGTACACCGCCTGCAGCCCGATCGGCAGCAGGTACATCAGAAGCAGCGCGACGATCCCGCCGGTGGTGGCGAACAGGGCGTCGGGCGTGGCCAGCGATCCCAGCGTGCCGAACATCGCCACGGCGATGGCCAACTGCACGCCCATCGCGACGATCGTCACCAGCAGCGCATCGATCGAATAGGCCGCGTAGCGTTTCCAGAAACCGGCATCGACCACCTCGCCGCCGGTGACCACGCCGGGGTCCGCGGCCACGATGGCGGCCGGGGGCGCATACGGGGACCAGTGCGCCGGCGCGCGCGCCTCGGCTGCGGGCGGGGGGGCGTCGAGGGGGTCGACGGGGCCGGTCGAGTCGATGGGGTCGAGGGCGAAGGTCGCGCGGGCCGGGCCCGGCAGGCCCAGCTCGGCGGATGCCTCGCGCCAGGGGCGCCACTGCGCCCAGCCATCGCGCCAGACGAGCGCGTCCGCATCGAGCGCGCCGGTCTCGTGCAGGCGGCGCAGCGCGGCGGCGTCCACGGGGCCATGGCGCTGGCGCTGGGAGTCGCTGTAGTACCAGTCGGTCGGCATCGGCTCGGGTTCGGCGTTCAGGCGAAGGCAGGGCGGCGACGGAAGCGGCGTGCGCGGGCGATGGGGCCGCGGCCCGGGTGCTGGCGGCGCCGCGTCAACGCGTGCAATGCGACGGGCGGGCCGTGCGGTGGAGCACCAACGTGCGACGTGGAACCGGTGCGCGCCGGCCGACCGGGGTCAGTGCACCGGCTCGGGCTCGTCCTCGAAGATCTGCGTCTCCATCCAGGCGTACGCGGCCTCCGAGCCGGGCTGGTTGAACAGCACCATCAGCACGACCCACTTGAGGTCGTCGAGGTCGAGCGTGTCCTGGTCGAGCGCCATCGCGCGGTCGAGCACCAGCTCGCGCTGGCCGGCGTCGAGCACGCCGTGCTGCTCGAGCAGCATCAGGAAGCCCCGGCACTCGACGTCGAGCTTGTCGAGCTCGGCGCCGAAGAAGATGCGGGTGGGTCCGTCGGCGCGGCGCGGCGTGGCCGCCGGGCGCTGCTCGGCCAGGGCGTCGAGCCAGTCGAAGGCCTTCTTGATTTCCGCCGGGGAGAACCCGGCCCGGCCCAGTTCCTCGAACAGCGGGCCGCCGTGGAGGCTGGCGAAGTCGCGGGGAACGTCCGCGTCCTCGGCGAAGTAGTGCTCGAACAGGTACAGCAGGACGTCCAGGATGCTTTCTTTCATTGCCCTCGGCCTGCACGCGCGTTGGCGTGCGGTGGTCGGCAGGTGCGCACCGGCCGCCCGGTCCGTCGGCGCGGTCAGTGGACGCGGTGGTAGCGGCCATGCCGCGCCGCCACGCGTCCCTCGAGCTCCATGACCAGCAGCATGGAGGACACCCGCGAGGGCGTCAATCCGGTGCGCTGGACCAGCTGATCCATATCCGTGGGGTCATGGCCGAGGGCCTGCCACAGGATGTGGGAGTCGGGGTCGTCGGGGAACGGGGTGGGCGCGGGGGCCGGCGGCAGCGCCGGCGCGGGGCGGCGCGGCCCCGCCGGCTCCGCGTCCGGAGCACAGGTGGGGTCGCTGGTGGCCAGCTGCAAGCGCAGTTGCCCGGCCCAGCGGGCGGCCACGCCGGCGAGGGCGTCGATGACCTCTGCCGGCGTCTCGACCAGGGTCGCGCCGTCGCGGATCAGGCGGTGGCAGCCGCGCGCCATCGGGTTGTGGATCGAACCGGGCACCGCGAACACCTCGCGCCCGGCCTCGCCGGCCTGGCGTGCGGTGATCAGCGCGCCCGAGCGCGCCGCGGCCTCGACCACCACGGTGCCCAGCGCGAGCGCGGCGATGATGCGGTTGCGGCTGGGGAAATGCTGGCGCTGCGCGCCGGTGCCGGGCGGGTGCTCGCTGACCAGCACGCCGCGGGCCGCGATGGCGTCGCGCAGCGCGGCGTTTTCCCGCGGGTAGGCCAGGTCGGGGCCGGTCCCCAGCACCGCGAGGGTCGGCGCGCCGGCCTCGAGGGCGGCGTGGTGCGCGGCGGTGTCGATCCCCGCGGCCATGCCGCTGGCGACCAGGAATCCGGCCCGGGAGAAGGCTCGCGCGAAATCGGCGGCGTTGTCGCGGCCGCCCGGGGACGGCTGGCGGGTCCCGACCACCGCGATCGCCGGGCGCCACAGCAGCGACGCGTCGCCCTCGACGAACAGCGCCGCAGGCGGGCTTGCGGCCTCGCGCAGCGCCGGCGGGTAATCGGGGTGGTGCCAGCCGATCACCGCACGCCCGGGTGCGGCGATCCAGGCATCGAACGTGGGCTCGGCCCGGGGCGCCGCGCGCAGGTCGCCGATGGACTGCGCGTCCATCCCCGCCTCGCGCCACGCGGCAGCTCCGGCGTCCAGCGCGGCGACGGCCCCGCCGTGGCGTTCCAGCAGGGTGCGCACCGCGCCCAGCGGCACTGCGCAGCGGACCAGGTGCAGCAGTGCGCGAGCCTCGGCCTCCTCGACGGCCATGGCGTCGGTGGCGGGCTGCCCGCGGTAAGGATCGGGGAGTGGGGGCATGCGCACAGCCTGCCGCGGATACGACGACGGCGCCCTCGGGCGCCGTCCTCATCGCGCGTGGGGCAACGCCCCGCGCGTCAGTACGGCGCGTCCGGGTGCTTGAGCTCGTAGCCCACGCGGGTCGGGCGGATCGAGTCCATCACCAGCGCGTAGCTCACCCGGTCGAAGGTGCGGAACACCATCGCGTGGCCGGCGAACTCGTCGGGCAGGCGCACGCGGTTGGCCTTGCCGATGGTGTCCTCGCTGCGGTCCCAGCCGACCTTGACGCGGTCGGCCGGACGGCTGCCCTGCCGCCAGGTGGAGAACACGGTGCCGTTGTCCACGCCGTCGCGCGCGCCCACCGACAGCGCGATCACGTCGCGCGGGCCGCCGGAAGTCAGGGTGTCGGCCACCGCGAGCACGCGGGCGCGGCCGTATTCCAGCGTGGTCTTCGGCGCGTGCGGGAAGAACTGCAGGTCGTAGGGCTGCGGCTCGACCGGGATCAGCCGGTCGCCGACGCGCACCTCGCGGCCGGCATCGTCCAGCAGCAGCGTCGAGGCCTGGATGCCGCCGACCTCGCCACGCGTGAGCGTGCCGACGTTCTGCTGCATCAGCTCGTAACCCAGGAGCTCGCCGCCGTTGTCGTCGAGCACCGCCGCCGTCCAGAAGCGCGACTGGTCGGCCATGTGGCGGCCGCGGAAGTCCAGGTCGTCCTTGCCGAACAGGTCGCAGCACGCCTTGCGGTCCAGGCGCGTGTAGCGCACGGTCGGGCGGACCACCGCGAAGCGCGTGCCCGGGGCGGCGTTCTCCAGCCCCTGCACGTAGGCGACCTGGCCCTGCGTGGTGCGCAGGCGGTCCTCCTCGAGGCCCACGACGTAGGGCAGGCCCTCCACCGAGTCCACCACGCGCAGGTTCTTCAGGAACGGCTCGATGTCCGACAGCGCGATCGCGTTGATCGCCGCCTCGTCGCGCGGGCCGGGCTGCACGCCCAGGCGGTCGAGGTAGGCCAGCGACAGCACGTCGCCGGGATAGATCAGATGGGGGTTACGCACCTGCGGGTTGGCCTGCCAGATCTCCGGCCACAGCCACGGGCGCTTCAGGAAGCGGCCCGCGATGTCCCACAGGGTGTCGCCGCGCTTGACGACATAGGTGTCGGGATGGTCCCCGCGCATCTCGACGGCGACGGCGTAGGTGCCGATGGTCAGCAACGCCGCGGCCAGCACCGCGCGAACGGGTTGAAGGAAGGCGCCCATGTCCCTGATTCCCCTTGCGTTAGTGGCCCGTGAAAGGGCGCCGGCACTATAGCCCAGATGTTCGAGGCCTTTGCAAGGCGTGGCGGGGCGCGGGGCGTACAATCGGCGGCCCGAAACGCGCCTGCCCGCGCGCAGGCGTGACGCCGATCAAGCTTTGACCATGGCCCTGCTCGAGATCCTCGAATTCCCCGACCCGCGGCTGCGCACCAGGGCGCGCCCGGTCGACGTCGCGTCCGTCACCAGCGAGGCGTTCCAGCAGCGCCTGGATGCCATGTTCGAGACCATGTACGCCGCGCCCGGGATCGGCCTGGCAGCCAGCCAGGTCGACGTGCACGAGCGCTTCATGGTGATCGACGTGTCCGAGGACAAATCCGCGCCGCTGGTGTTCGTCAACCCCGAGATCACCGCGACCGACGGCGAGCAGGTCTACCAGGAAGGCTGCCTGTCGGTGCCGGGCATCTTCGCCGACGTCACCCGCGCCGACACCATCACCGTGCAGGCGGTGGGCCGCGACGGCAAACCATTCGAGATGCAGTGCGACGGCGTGCTGGCGGTGTGCATCCAGCACGAGATGGACCACCTGGACGGCAAGCTGTTCGTCGACTACCTCTCGCCGCTCAAGCGCGAGATGGTGCGCAAGAAGCTGGCGAAGGCGCGGCGCAACGCGGCGTAGCCGCATTGCGCGGTAAGTCGGCGACTGCGTCGCCTGTCAAGTCGCTCGCGCTGCGCGCTCGCTGTCAGTCGGCCGCTGCGCGGCCTGTCAGGTGGAAGGATTACTCGCGTGCTGGACTTCCAAAGGCGTCGCAGTCCGCCGCATGCGATGTTTTCCCTTCCAGTGCCGCAGGCGCGATTTCCCGTTTGCAGCACCACAGGCGCGACTTCACCACTGACAGCGCCGCCAGGCGCGACTTACTTCTCACAGCGCCGCAGGCGCGACTGACAGCCCTCCCATGAGAATCATCTTCGCCGGCACGCCCGACTTCGCCGTGCCCGCGTTGCGGTTCGCCGCCGAGTGCTGCGAGATCGTGGCCGTGTACACCCAGCCGGACCGCCCCGCGGGGCGTGGCCGCGGGCTGGCGCCGTCGCCGGTGAAGCGCGAGGCGCTGCTGCGCGGCATCCCGGTGCTGCAGCCCGAGCACTTCCGCACGGCGACCTCGAAGGCCGCGCTGGGCATGCTCAAGCCGGACCTGATGGTGGTGGTGGCCTACGGCCTGATCCTGCCGCAGGCGGTGCTCGACATCCCCGTGCATGGCTGCTGGAACGTGCATGCCTCGCTGCTGCCGCGCTGGCGCGGCGCGGCGCCGATCCAGCGCGCGATCCAGGCCGGCGACAGCGAGACCGGCGTCTGCCTGATGCAGATGGAGAAGGGCCTCGACACCGGGCCGGTGCTGATGCGCCAGTCGCTCGCCATCGGCGATGCCGAAACCGGCGGACAACTGCACGACCGCCTCGCGCTGCTGGGCGCGCAGGTGCTCCGCGATGGCCTGGGCCTGCTGCGCGCGGGCATCAAGCCGCGGGCGCAGGCGCAGCCCGAGGCCGGCGTGACCTACGCGCACAAGCTCGACAAGCACGAGGCCCGGCTCGACCTGTCGACCGATGCCGCCGCGCTCGCGCGCACGGTGCGTGCCTTCAACCCGTGGCCGATGGCCGAGCTGGACCTCGCCGGCGAGCGCGTGCGCGTGCATGGCGCGGTGGCGCTTGATGTCGCGCACGCCGCGGCGCCGGGGACGGTGCTGGCGGCCTCGCGCGAGGGCATCGACATCGCCTGCGGCACCGGCGCACTGCGCCTGCGCGTGCTGCAGCGCGCGGGCGGTAAGGCGATCACCGCCGCCGATTATTTGAACGGGCGTCGCGACCGTGCCGTCGCCGCGCGCTGAGGCCGCGCTGGCGCCGGGCGTGCGCGCCCGCGTGGTCGCCGCGCGCGTGGTCGAAGCTGTGCATCGCGGGCGCTCGCTGCGCGCCGAACTTGCGATTGCATTGCCGGCGCTCGCCGACGTGCGCGATCGCGCGCTGGTCGAGGCCATCGCCTTCGCCGCCGTGCGCCATGCCGTGCGCTGCGACGCCGCTCTGGCGGCGTGGATCCCGAGACCGCTCGGCGCGCGCGACGCGCCGCTGCGCGCGTTGCTGCACGTGGGCTTCGTGCAGCTGGCCGTGCTCGGCCTGCCCGCGCATGCCGCGGTCGATGCCACGGTCGAGGCCGTGCGCGCGCTGGGTCGCACGCACCAGGCGGGGTTGTCCAATGCACTGCTGCGCCGCTGCGCACGCGATGGCTTGCCCGCGGCCGCGCCCGACGCGCTGTGGCCAGCATGGTTGCGCGAGGAGGTGCGCGCTGCGTGGCCTGACGACGCCGACGCCGTATTCGCCGCCAGTGCGCACGCCGCGCCGCTGTGGCTGCGCGTGCACCGTGGCCGCATCACGCGCGGGGATTACGCCGCGCGCCTGTGCGAGGCGGGCATCGAATCCGTCATCGATCCCGTGCGCGCCGACGCGCTGCGCCTCGATGTCCCGGTGCCCGTGCATGCGCTGCCGGGGTTCGCCGAAGGCCTGGTGTCCGTGCAGGACGGCGCCGCGCAGCAGGTCGCCGATGCGCTCGCGCCCGCGCGCGGCGCGCGGGTGCTCGATGCCTGCGCTGCGCCCGGAGGCAAGTGCGCGCACCTGCTGGAACGAGATCCGTCGGTGAAGCTGACCGCGCTCGACATCGACGCCACCCGCCTTGGACAAGTGCGTGCGACCTTCCACCGCCTCGGCATCGGCGCCGACGCGCGGCTGCTCGCCGCCGATGCCACCGACGTCTCCACGTGGTGGAACGGCGCGCCGTTCGACGCCGTGCTGCTCGACGCCCCGTGCTCGGCCACCGGCATCGTGCGCCGGCAGCCGGACGTGCTGCTGCACCGTCGCGCGTCCGACCTCGATGCGCTCGTCGCGCTGCAGGCGCGCCTGCTCGATGCGCTTTGGCCCACGGTCGCGCCCGGCGGCGTGCTGCTGTACGCGACCTGCTCGATCCTGCCGCGCGAGAACGCCGCGCAGGTCGAGGCGTTCCTCGCGCGCACGCCGGAGGCTTGCGCGGAGTCGCTCGACGAACGCTTCGGACGGCCGAGTGGCGCGGGGCGGCAGCGCCTGACCGGCGAGGACGGCTGCGACGGCTTCTTCCACGCGCGCCTGCGCAGGCACGTTTGAACGCACGCCCGCGGCGACGGGCTCGCGCGGCTCCGTGGCCATCCATCTCCTGCGCCGTGCGGACTCGGCGACCCAGCGCCTGCATGAGTTGGTGATGCCGCACGCGCGCCGCACAATCGGCGCTTTCGAGCACCCGGCGACTCGATGACCCGCGCCCGACGCGAGACCTGGCTGTTCTGGACGGTGGCCCTCGTCGTGCTGGCCGCGGGCCTGGGCCTGCGCGATCCGTGGCCGGCCGACGAGCCGCGCTTCGCGCTGGTGGCCAAACAGATGGTCGAGTCGGGCGACTGGCTGTTCCCGCACCGCGGTACCGAGCTGTATTCGGACAAGCCGCCGATGCTGATGTGGATGCAGGCGGCGCTGTACACGCTGTTGCGCGACTGGCGCATCGCGTTCCTGCTGCCGTCGCTGCTGGCCGCGCTGGGCACGCTGTGGTGCGTGGTCGACCTCGGCCGCCGGCTGTGGACGCGGCGCGTGGGCCTCTGCGCCGGCTATCTGCTGCTGTTCGCGGTGCAGTTCACCTACCAGGCCAAGAAGGCGCAGATCGACCCGCTGGTGACGTTCTGGATCACGCTGGGCGTGTACGCACTCGTGCGCCACGCCTTGCGCGGGCCGGACTGGCGGATGTGGGCGCTGGCGTGGTTCGCCGCCGGCATCGGCACCATCACCAAGGGCGTCGGGGTGATTGCGTTGTTCATGCTGGTGCCGATCGCGTTCGCGGCGTGGCGGCGCTGGCCCGGCGTCACCCTGCCACTGCGCGATGCGCGCGCGTGGCTGGGGCCGCTGGCGTTCGTCGTCGCGGTGTCGGTGTGGCTGGTGCCGATGGTGGCCACCGCGCTGCTGCAGGACACCGCCGAGCACCGCGCCTACCTGCACGACATCCTGTTCCGGCAGACCGCGCAGCGCTACGCCAATTCCTGGCACCACGTGCAGCCGCCCTGGTACCACCTCGGGGTGATGGCGACGATGTGGCTGCCCGCGCTGCTGGCGCTGCCGTGGGCGCTGCCGGCGTGGCGACGTCGCCTGCGGCGCCGCGACGCGCGCTACCTGCTGCCGCTGGCGTGGTGGGCGCTCGTGCTGGTGTTCTTCGCGATCCCCGACGGCAAGCGCGACGTCTACATCCTGCCGGCGCTGCCGATGGCCTGCCTGGCGCTGGCGCCGCTGCTGCCGGGCCTGCTGCGGCGCGCGGGGCTGCGCTGGCTGGCGTTCGCGTTCGGCCTGGTGCTCGCGGCGGCTGCGACCGCCGCGGGCCTCGCGATGCTGGTGGGCGAGCCCGGCTTCGAGCAGCGGCTGCTGCGCGAACGCGGCTGGAGCGACGCATCCGCGGCCGCGGGACTGCTGCTGGCGATCGGGGCCTGGGGCCTGGCCGCGCTGGCCTGGCACCGCGTCCGCCGCGCGTACCTCGCGCTGGCGTGGCTGCTGGGGGGCACGTGGGTGCTGTTCTCCTTCGTCGGCTACCCGCTGCTCAACGACAGCACCTCGGCACGCGCGCTGATGCACGCCGCCGGCCGTCACGTCGGGCCGGGCGCCGAGCTGGGGCTGGTCGCATGGCGCGAACAGAACCTGCTGCAGGCCGACCGCCCCGCCGCCACGTTCGGGTTCCTGGTGCCGTGGCCCGAGCAGCTCGCGCGCGGCATCGCGTGGCAGCGGGACCGCCCCGGCGCGCGCTGGCTGCTGGTGCAGGACCCGGCGCTGGGCGCGTGCATCGACCGCACGCGCGCGGTGCGCGTCGGCGCGGCCAATCGACGCGACTGGTGGCTGGTGCCGGCCGCCGCGGTGCGGCCGGGTTGCGATCCGCGCGCGCGATGAGGATCACGCGATGAGGGTCATGCGATCAGGATCACGCGATCAGGATCGCGCGATGGGACGCGTCGATGGGAAGCACCCCATGAGAAGCGTTCGATGAAGATCCGGCTGGTCAGCCGCGACAACGGCGCGGGCCTGGCCCGCGACCTTCGGCTGGCCGCCGGGGAGCTCGAGGCCGCAGGGCATCGCGTGCAGGCCTTTGCGATGGGCAACGAGAAGGGCGTGGTCGCGATGCGCGAGGCGCTGCTGCGCGTGCGCCGCGCGTGCGTGGACGTGCAGTTGTCCTTCGAACGCGTGCGCCCGCGCCTGCTGCCGCTGGCCGCGCGCAACGTACTGGTGCCCAATCCCGAATGGTTCGACGGGCAGGCTGCGCGCCTGCTGCCGGCCTTCGACGCGGTGCTGTGCAAGACGCGCCATGCGGTGCCGGCGTTCGCCGCGCTGGGGGCCGACGCGCGCTTCGTCGGCTTCACCAGCGAGGACCGCATGGATGCCGCCGTGCCGCGCCGGCGTGCGTTCCTGCACGTGGCCGGGCGCAGTTCGGCCAAGGGCACGCGGGCGGTCGTGGAGGCATGGCGCCGCCACCCCGAGTGGCCGCGGCTGACGGTGGTGGCGCACGCGCAGGCGCTGGACGCCAGCGCGCCGAACATCGCGCACCACGCGCGCCGCATCGACGATGCGCAGCTGCGCATGCTGCAGAACGCGCACCGGTTCCACGTGCAGCCCAGCGAGGTCGAGGGCTTCGGCCACGTGCTGGCCGAGGCGATGAGCACCGGCGCGGTGGTGCTGGCGACCGCGGGTGCACCGATGGACGAACTGGTGACGCCGGCACGCGGCGTGATGGTGCCCACCGCGGGCGCACGCCGCGAGGGACTGGCGACCGTGCATCGCATCGATGCCGACGGCGTCGAGGACGCGGTGCTGCGCGCGCTGGCGCTCGACGACGAGGGCGCGGACGCGCTCGGCTGCGCCGCGCGCGCGTGGTTCGTCGCCAACGATGCGCGCTTCCGCGCATGCTTCCCCGGTGCGGTCACGGGCGAGGACGCGGGCGAGGTCACTGGCGGGGGCGCTGCGTCGGGCTGACGTGAGGCGAGGCATGCCACGGGCGCGCCGAGGCGACCGCGTCGTCAAGCGAGAGCAGCGGCCGGCGCGAACCGAAGCCGCCCGCTAGGTGATGCGGCGCCGCCCGAGCCGCGCGGTCACCGCGAGCTTCAGAGCATCCAGCCGCATCGCCACCGGCCCGCGCATGCGCCGGGCCATGATCGCGCGCGCCGCCTGCCGCCGGCCGCTGCGCATGCAGTTGCGCATCAGCCGCCGCGCGTGCACCGAGAACACCAGCGCGTCGTCGCAGCGGTCGATGTAGGCGGCCAGTTCGGCGTCGCCCATCGCCAGGTCGAAATTGAACAGGCCATGCACGCCGAAGGTCGGCGCATCCGGCTCGACGCGCTCGAACGCGAACCGGCGCGCAAGTTCCAGCGGCGCGAAACGGATGCCATGCCGGCGCTCGAGCGCGGCGCGCTGCGCCACGCAGATGCACGCGTCCTCGGGGTGCGGATCGTCGCGGCGTAGCGACCGCAACGCCTCCAGCAGCCGGCGCGAGCGCAGCGAGAACCCGCCGTTGCCCACCGTGCCGTCCGGCCACGGCGCGCCGATGTAGTCGAACTCGAGGAACGCTTCGTCCCACCGGCCCGCGTCGAGCACGAACCCGTCCCACTGGGCGACCAGCACGTGCCCGGTGGCGACGTGCGCGTGCAGGCCGTCGAGCATGAAGGCCGAGTACGCACGCACGTCGGCAAGCGGCGCGATCGCGATACGGCGCAGCGGCGCGGGCGGGACGACCTCCTGCGTGGTCAGCAGCAGCGCGTCGGCGAAGGCGATCGACGCGGTGCAGCGGCGCATCGCCTCGATCGCCAGCGGCACGCGCCGGGTCTCGACGCAGGCGAGGGTGACGTCAGGCAGCGCGAGCATGGACGCGCCCGAGGCACGCATGGCCACGCCCCCACGTACGCCGCGCGCCGCGCATGCATGCGCATGGGCGGCGACGGCGGTGCGGGGCGTGCGCGAGGGGCATGCGGCGATCGTCGCATGCGGGCGCGCGTGGCGCGGCGCGCACGCCCGCGCCGGTACCATCACGGCATGTCCTGCGCCCCTCCCCGACTGTCCCGTCCACGCACGCGATGCGCGTGCGCACCGCGCCCGGCGCGGCGGGACGGCACATGAGCTCGCCGGCGATCAGCGTGGTGCTCAGCACCTACAACCAGCCCGACTGGCTGGCGCTGGCTCTGCGCGGCTACGCGCGCCAGGCATGGACCGACTTCGAGGTGCTGATCGCCGACGACGGTTCGGGCGAGGCCACGCGCGAGCGCATCGATGCGCTGCGCCCGCAGCTGCCGTTCGCGATCGAGCACGTGTGGCACCCGGACGAGGGCTTCCGCAAGTGCGTGATCCTCAACCGCGCGCTGGAACGCGCGCGCGGCGACTACGTGGTGTTCTCAGACGGCGACTGCGTGCCGCGCGCCGATTTCCTCGCCGTGCACGCGCGCCTGCGCGCGCCGCGGCGATTCCTGTCCGGCGGCTACTTCAAGCTGCCGCGCGCGACCAGCCATGCCATCGGCGTCGAGGACATCGACAGCCAGCGCTGCTTCGACCTGGCCTGGCTGCGCGCGCACGGGCTGCCACGCTCGCACCGCGACCTCAAGCTCGGCGCGCGCGGCGCGGGCGCGACGCTGCTCGATGCGTTGAGCCCGGCGCGCGCGAGCTGGAACGGGCACAACGCGTCGGGTTGGCGCACGGACCTGGTCGCCGCCAACGGCTTCGACGAGCGCATGCAGTACGGCGGCGAGGACCGCGAGCTCGGCGAGCGGCTGGAGAATGCCGGCGTGCGTGGCCTGCGCATCCGCCATCGCGCGATCGTGCTGCACCTGGACCACGACCGCGGCTACGTGCGCCCGGAAATGATCGCCGCCAACGACCGCATCCGCGCCGAAACGCGCGCACGCCGCGCCACGCGCACCGGGCACGGACTGATCGGCGCCGCCTGACCTGCGGTGCTGCTGCAGGAATGCATGCCCGCGGCCGTCGATCCCCTCGAGCCGTCGCCCCTGCGCACGCAGGGGCCCAGCGACTTCCACGTAACACCGCGGCGCCATCATCGCCCCGCGCACAACCCCCGCAGCACCACGTACTTGCGATGCACGTAACGCGCGTGCGACAGGTGGTAGATCCAACCCGCGCGTCCGTCGAGGAACCCGCCGCGCACCACGTACGCACGCAGCCAATAGGCGAAGGCGTGCAGCGGCGCGGACAGCGCCCCGGCGCGACGCCCGCGTGCATGCGCCTGGCGCGCCGCCAGTTCGGCATAGCGCGCCTGCTTGCGCACCTGCTCGTCGAGCGAACGCGCGGTGGCGTGCTCGATGCGCGCGTCGACCCGGTCCACGCGCGCGCCGGCGGTATCGAGCGCCTCGTGCACCTCGGCGTCGCGATAGCGCAGCCGCGCGCGGAACAGGCGTTGCACGGGCTCGCGGCCCAGCCCGCCGTGGTCAAGCGGTCGGCCGAGGAACCACATCCGCCGCGGCAGCGTCCACACGTCGGCGCGTTCCACCTCGCCCGACGCGAACAGCGCGCGCAGGCGCGCCGGCGCGGCGTCGTCGAGCCATTCGTCGGCGTCCAGCAGCAGCACCCACGGCTGCGTGGCCCGCGCGATCGCGGCGTTCTTCTGTCCGGCGAAGCCCAGCCACGGCTGGTGTTCGACGCGCGCGCCCGCGGCGCGGGCCACCGCGACGGTGGCGTCCTTCGAACCCGAGTCGAGCACGACGACGTCGGCGCACACGCGCGCCAGCGAGTCCAGGCAGCGGCCGATGCGGTCGGCCTCGTCCTGCGCGATCACCACGCCGGTGAGCGGCAGCGCCGCGCTCACGCGGGGATCGCGCTGCGCGACAGGCGCTCCACGAGGTCGTCGCGCAACGCACGCGCCTGCGCGGCCGGCAGCCAGCGCAGGCGCACGCCACTGCCCATCGCGCTGCCGCCGGTGGTGTCGGCGAACAGCGTCGCGGTGCCGAACAGACGGTCCACCGGGCCTTCGCGCAGGTGCAGCACGTGCAGCTTGTCGATCTCGGCCATGCGCCAGCTGCGCGACCACCACCCGTCGCGCACCGCCAGCACATGCGCGTTGCACGCCCAGCCCAGGTGGCCGACGTGCCGCCACGCCGCGTACGCCGACCACGGCAGCCACAGCAGCACCAGCAGCGCCCAGCCGTCGAAGCGCATCGCCAGCGCCGCCGCGATCGCCAAATTCCACGCCAGCGACGGCACGAACAGGCGCCATGCGTTGCGGGTGGCCACGCCCTGCCAGTCGAGCGCCGGCCAGCCGGCCTGCGGCAGCAGGCGCTGCACCAGCGCGTCGCAGGCATCCGGGGTGGCGATCGGCGCGAGTTCCTTCAGCGGGCGCGCCTGTTGCTGGCCGTCGCCGCCCATGCCGCCGCCGGCGACGTCGACGTCGAGGCTGCGCCGCCGCAGCAGCCGGTGCAGCACACCCTCGCGCAGCGTCCACGCCTGGATGCGCCGGCGCGGCGCACTGGTGCGAACGCGCGAGAGCAGGCCGCGCTGCACGGAGAGCCGCCGCCCGTCCAGGCGCAGGGTGAAGCCGTGGTACTGCAGCACCGCCAATGCGATCGACAGCAGGCGCAAGGCCGCCACCGCCAGTGCGAACAGCGCGAGCGCCGCCAGCGCGTAGTCGAGGGTGCCGAAGGTATTCGCCTTCGCGTAGCCGCTCATGGATTCGACCATCGGCTCGGACAGCCGCGACAGCAGGCGCGGCTGGAACTGCGACAGTCCGGCCACCGCGGCGCCGACCACGATCATCCCGCGGTTGGACACCAGCCCCAGACGCAGCAGTTCGCCCGGCGGCAGCTGCAGCAGCACTTCGCCGGCCGGCGCCGCGTGTTGCGCGCCAGCCTCGTCGGGCGCGGGCCCGCGGTGGCGCACGAGTGCATCGAGGTCGAGCGCATCGCGCAGCCGCAGCACGCGCATCTGCGCCTCGGGGCGCATGCCGCCCGCCGATTCCAGGCGCACCTCAGCGACGTCGAAGATCCGGTGCAGCGCGTTCTGCTGCACGGTGACGTTGTGGATGCGCGCGAACGGGATCACCCGCAACGACCGCTGCAGCACCCCGCTGCGCACCACCAGGCGGTCGCTGCCGATGCCGTAGCGGTAGGTCGCGTACTGCCACACCGACGCGACCACCAGCACCGCCACGCCGACCAGCGGCCAGAGTTCGTCGCGGCTGCCCTGGCCGAACACCACCAGCGCGAGCAGCGGCAGGATGAACTGCCTGAGCTGCTGCACCAGCACGAACAGCCACGACATCGGGTGCAGCCGCTGCGCGGCGCGCACCTCGCCGGCGTCGGGGCGCGCCGGCGCGCCGTCAGGCGTCATCGGCGTCGTGCGCATGCTGGCGCGCGAGCGCGTCGCGCAGGCGCTCGGCGTCGGCCTCGTCGAGGTTGGGCACCGTCACCGCGCCCATCCGCGTGCCGGCGGTGTGCAGCACCAGCGTGGCCAGCGCGCGGCGGCGCTGCAGCGGCCCCCGGGTGAGGTCCAGGTGCTGCACGCGCGTGGCCGGCACGTGGGTCTCGCGCAGCCACCATGCGCCGCGACGGACGGTAAGCCCGCCGGCATCCGTGCGCCACAGCAGGCGGCGGTGCAGGCGCCGGCCCAGGCCGAACGCGAGCAGCGCGGCCAGCGGCAAGGCGATGCCGAACGCAAGCGCGAACGCGAGCGGCCGTCCGACGTCCAGCAGGCCGTGCAGGACCACCAGCGCGGTGGGCACGGACAGCCCGCAGGCGATGCCGATCGAGGGCCCGAGCACCGCGGCCACGAACAACCCGCGCGCGCGCTCGGGCAACGGCTGCCAGCCGCCGCTGTCGACTTCAGGGGTGGGGCCGTGCAACGGCGGCGGTGCGGCTGCGAGGTCAGCGTCGGCCATGGGCGCGTTCGAGGTCACGGTAGGGATTGTCGTCGCCACTGCCGGGCGGCCGCAGCGTAAAGCGTTTGTACGTCCACTGGTATTGCGCCGGGTCGCGCCGCGCGATGCGTTCGATGGCCGCGTTGAGCGCGCCGGTCGCGACCAGTGGATCGGTATCGGCCAGTGCCGCGTCCGCCGGTTCGACATGGATCGCGAACCTCGGCGCACCGCGTGGATCGCGCCCGGTGCGCTCGCACCAGGCCAGCACCACCGCCGCGCCGGTGCGCGCGGCCAGCCGGCCCACCAGCGTCATCGTCAACGCGGGCACGCCGAAGAACGGCACGAACACGCCGTCGCCGGCCTTGGGCTGCTGGTCGGGGAGGATGCCGACCACGCCACCGCCGCCGAGCACGCGCAGCAGCGCGCGGATCGCCGTGGGGTCGGCGCGCACCGGGGTCACGCGCCCGGCCGCGTCGCGGCGCACGCGGCGCAGGAACGCCTCGCCGAGCGCCGACTCCGGCGCGCGGTACAGCACCGCGATCGGCGCGCGCGTGGCGAGCCACTGGTTGAGCAGTTCCCAGTTGCCGTGGTGCGGCGCGACCACGATCACCCCGCGCCCGGCGGCGATGGCCACATCGAGGTGCTCCGCGCCGTGCACGTCGCCGACGAGCGCGAGGTTGCGTGCGTGCGGGTGCGTCCAGATGCGCAGCGTCTCGATCGCCTGCCGCGCGGTGTTGCGCAGCACCGCGCGCGCCAGCAACGCGCGCTCGCCCGGCGGCCGGTCGGGCTCGATCAGTTCCAGGTTGCGCCGCGCCACCCAGTGCTCGCGCGCGTCCAGCGCCTGCCACAGCCACGCCAGTGCGCCGGCCAGCGCGTCGAGCACGCGCCACGGCAACGCGGTGGCGATGCGCAGCAGGAACACCAGCAGGGCGGCGATGCGGTCGGGCATGGCGTGAGTGTAGGCAGCGTTCAAGCGGCTCGTTGGCCAAGGGCAAGGGCGAAGCGGTCCGCGAAAGACGCGAAGGTCGCGAAGGACGCAAAGAGACAAGCGCGCTGGATCGCGGACCGCTATCTGCTCTTGTCTGATTGTTTTTTTGCGTCTTTCGCGTCTTTAGCGGACGCTGTGCGTTTCCAGGCCCACCGCCCCCACCAACCCATGCTCGCCCTGATCCAGCGCGTCACCCAGGCGCGTGTCGAAGTCGATGGCACCTGCGTCGGCCGCATCGACGCCGGCCTGCTGGCCCTGGTCGGCATCCAGCCCGGCGACGGCGACGCGCAGGTCGCGCGGATGGCGCAGCGCCTGCTCGGCTACCGGGTCTTCGACGACGGCGACGGCCGCATGAACCGCTCGCTGGCCGATACCGGGGGCGGCCTGCTGCTGGTCAGCCAGTTCACCCTGGCCGCGGACACCGCCAGCGGCATGCGCCCGGGGTTCTCGACCGCCGCCGCGCCCGAGGCCGCTGAACCGGTGTTCAACCACCTCGTCGCCGCCTGCCGGGCCCACGCGGGGGCGGTGGAAACCGGCCGCTTCGGGGCCCATATGGTCGTGACCCTGGCCAACGACGGCCCGGTGACCTTCCTGCTGCGCGCCTGACCCGCGCCGCGCGGCGCCTGCGTCCCGCCCCGGCGGCCCTGCCGGGAGCGCCGGGTATAATGCTCGGTTCTGTCCACCCCGTTCCGGTAGCCGCACCCCATGGCCACAGACCGCCAGGCCCCCCAGTCCGACCTCAAGCAACTGATCAGCAAGGGCCTCGAGCAGGGCTACCTGACGTACGCGGAAGTCAACGACCACCTGCCCAACGACATCGTCGACCCGGAGCAGATCGAAGACATCATCGCGATGATCAACGGCATGGGCATCCAGGTGCACGAGGTCGCGCCGGATGTCGAGAGCCTGCTGCTCGCCGGCGAAGCCAGCGGCAACCGCGAGGTCGACGACACCGCCGCCGAGGAAGCCGCCGCCGCGCTGACCGGCCTCGATGCCGAGGGCGGCCGCACCACCGATCCCGTGCGCATGTACATGCGCGAGATGGGCACCGTTGAGCTGCTCACGCGCGAGGGCGAGATCGCCATCGCCAAGCGCATCGAGGAAGGCCTGATGCAAGTGCAGACCGCGCTTGCGTCCTTCCCCGGCACGATCGAGATGATCCTGGCCGACTACGAGACCCACAAGACCGGCAAGAAGCGCCTGGCCGAAGTGCTGGTCGGCTTCCTCGACGGCCTCGACGACGAGCCCGCGCCGCCGCCGGCGCCGGTGGTGGTGGATGCCGCCGACGATGCCGAGGACGAAGATGAGGAGGCGGGCGACGCCGAGCCGGAAGAGGCTGGCCCCACCGGTCCCGACCCGCTCGAGGTCGCCGCGCGCATGGAAACGATGGGCGCGGCGTTCGCGCGCTTCGAGAAGGCCTATGCCAAGCACGGCCCCAGCCACAAGCTGACCCTGAAGGCGCGCGAGGAGGCCGCGGAGGTATTCGTCACCTTCAAGCTGCCGCTGAACCTCGCTGACGTGCTGGTCAAGAACCTGCGCGCCACCGTGGCCAAGACCAAGGAGCACGAGCGCAAGATCCTCGACCTCGCCGTGCGCGTGGCGAAGATGCCGCGCAAGGACTTCATCAAGGCGTGGGACGGCAACCAGACCAACCTGGAGTGGGTCGACGAGCTGCTCAAGCGCAAGCAGAAGTGGTCTTCCGGCCTGCGCGACGTCAAGCAGCAGATCATCGACGAGCAGCAGGCGACGATCGACCTCGAGAAGCGCATCCGGGTGACGTTGGCGGATCTCAAGGACATCAGCCGCAAGATGGCCATCGGCGAGACCAAGGCGCGCAAGGCCAAGAAGGAAATGGTCGAGGCCAACCTGCGCCTGGTGATCTCGATCGCCAAGAAGTACACCAACCGCGGCCTGCAGTTCTTGGATCTCATCCAGGAAGGCAACATCGGCCTGATGAAGGCGGTCGACAAGTTCGAATTCCGCCGCGGCTTCAAGTTCTCGACTTACGCCACGTGGTGGATCCGCCAGGCCATCACCCGCTCGATCGCCGACCAGGCGCGCACCATCCGCATCCCGGTGCACATGATCGAGACGATCAACAAGCTCAACCGCATTTCCCGGCAGATGCTCCAGCAGTACGGCCGCGAGGCCACGCCGGAGGAGCTGGCCAAGGAAATGGACATGCCCGAGGACAAGATCCGCAAGGTCATGAAGATCGCCAAGGAGCCGATCTCCATGGAGACCCCGATCGGCGACGACGAGGACTCGCACCTGGGCGACTTCATCGAGGACACCAACGTGATGTCCCCGATCGACGCGACCACCGACATCAACCTCACCGAGACGGTGCGCGACGTGCTCGCCGGGCTGACTCCGCGCGAGGCCAAGGTGCTGCGCATGCGCTTCGGCATCGACATGAACACCGATCACACGCTGGAAGAGGTCGGCAAGCAGTTCGACGTCACCCGCGAGCGCATCCGCCAGATCGAGGCCAAGGCATTGCGCAAGCTGCGCCATCCCTCGCGCAGCGAGCAGCTGCGCAGCTTCCTCGACATCGATTGATCGGGCGGGATGCGGCAAGCGAAAAGCCCGGCAAACGCCGGGCTTTTTCGTTGCCGCAGTGCGGGCAGAGCAAATCGCGAATCGCGAATCGCGGATCGCGACTCACGTGTCGTAGAAGAACTGCTCCAGCACGATCTTCCCGTCGCGCACCTGGTAGACGCACAGCTCGTCCACCTGCGTGCGCGGGCGGCCGGCGTAGGTCACGTCCAGCGACATGGGCACGCAGAACCAATTGCCGGCCACGCACGGGTCGCCCACCCGCAGGCCGTGCACCTCCACGCCGTCGCGCCACGCCGCGGCCTTGCGCCGGATGGCCGCCAGCCCGCTTGCGTCGCCCAGCGGCCCGTCGCCGACCGCAGGCATCTCGACGTTGCGCGCGTCCTCGGCGAAGAGTTCGTCATAGGCTGCCTCGAACCGGCCTTCGCGGCACAGCGCGACCAGCCGGCTTGCGATCGTTCGGGTGTCCATCGGGGGTTCCAGGTCGCGGTGGGGCGACCACCATACGGCGCGCGCGAGCGGCCGGTGTCCATGCCCCCGGTGGCCCGGTACCATCGGCCCACGGGCCTATAGCTCAATGGTTAGAGCAGGGGACTCATCGAAAGGTGCCGCCGCGCCGGAAGGTGCGGACGGGAACGGGATGAATTCAGGGAACCCTCAGCGGCACGCCGCGTGCGTGGACGGTGGCAACCCTGAGCCAAGCCGGCGGTGCACCGCCGGACGGTGCAGAGACTACCTGGGGGCTTTGAGTGCCCTTGATGACAGGCTCGAGCGTCCCGCACCCCACCTGCAACCGCAGCGGGTGAAGAGATAGTCCGCGCCGGTGGGAAACCATCGGACCACGCGAATCCCTTGGTTCCAGGTTCGAGTCCTGGTGGGCCCACCAAGACACCCGTCCAATAGGGCATGCGCGTCGCGCGCTCGATCCGCGGCGGGGCGGCCGCACCGCCGGTCGCGCGCGTCCGACGGGCGCACCGCGCGCGATCGGCCGGGCATCGGCGCGCGCCGCATTGCGTGCGCGGCATCGCGATCGGCGGATGTCGCGGCGTGCATGTCGCCACGCTGTCATCTGCGCACGTCAGCGTGCGCGCCCTGTCCGAGGCGCGGGGGGCGCAACGATGAAGTCGATGCAGATGGGGTGCATGGTGGCGTGCCTGGCCTTGGCCGGCTGCGCGGGTGATCGACCGGCGGCGCCCGCTGCGGCCGCAGCGGCCGCCGCCGGGGATGCGGCGCAGGCCGCGACGACGGTTGCGGCCCGGCCACCCGTCCTGGAGACGTTGTCGCCGGAGGCACTGCGCGAGCGCGCGGTGGCGGCGATGGCGGAGCAGCGGCTGTATGCGCCCGCCGGCGACAACGCGATGGAGGCCTACCTGGCCTTGCGCGACCGCCTGCCCGGCGATGGCGCGGTGTCGATGGCGCTGGCCGAGCTGCAGCCGTACGTGATGATCGGCACCGAACAGGCGCTCGCGCGACGCGACACCGGCGAAGCCGCGCGCCTGATCGCGTTGATGCAGCGCGTCGACGCCGCCGCACCGGCGCTCCCGCGGTTGCGCGCCGCGCTGGTGGACACGCAGCGTGCGGTGGCCGACGCCGCCGCGCTGGCGGCACGCGAGCAGGCCCAGTCCGCCGCGGATGCGCTCGCCGCGCGCAACGCGCCGGCCATGACGGCGGCGACGCCGGCACCGGTGCGCACACCCGCGGTGGCCACGGGTGCGGCGCCGGCACCGCAGCGCACGCCGGCCGTGGCCGCCACGACCCCGCCACCGCCAACGCCACAGCCGTCGCCCTCGCCATCGCCGGCCGTCGCCGCATCGGCCGCGGTCGCGGCCGCGCCCGTCGGCGACACCGCGTCGCGGCGCGCACCGCGCCTGACCCGCGACGCCGCACCGCAGTACCCGCGCACCGCGCTGGCGCGCGGCATCGAGGGCGAGGTCGACCTGGCCTTCGCGGTCGAACCCGACGGCAGCGTCAGCGACGTGCGCATCGTCGGCGCGCGCCCGAGCAGCATCTTCAACGACGCGGCCCGCATTGCCGCGTTGCGCTGGCGCTTCGAGGCCACCGGCGAACGCCACGCCACCTCGCGCACCCTGCGCTTCCGGGTGCCGCGCAGCAGTTAGCGCGCCCGCGCGGCCTGCGCGGGGGATCGAAGCGGTGCGATATGCTCGCGGCGACCTTCGCGAAGGCATCCCGATGGGCAGCATGCGCACGCGAGGAGCCCGATCCGACGCCTGCCTCGCGCAGCAGGGTGGGCAATGCGTGCAGGCGCGCAGGTGAGTACGTCATCGGCCGGGTTGCCCGTGCGGTTCTCCGTCGGCATCACCGGCCACCGTGGCGGCACCGCGGCGTTGTCGCGCGACAGCACGCTGATCGCCGCCGCCCTCGCGGACATTTTCGCCGGCATCGAATCGGCACTCGCGGCAGAGCGCGCGGCAGCGCCGATCCTGGCGATCCAGCCGACGCGGCTGCACACCCTGCTGGCCCACGGCGTCGACCAGCTGGCGGCATCGGCGGCCAGCGCGCACGGGTGGGAGATCGTCGCGCCGTTGCCGTTCGGCCGCGCGCTCAACGTCGCCATCAACGCGCAGCCACGCACGCATGCCGACGGCATGGCACTGCTTGCCGGCGGGGATGCAGCCGATCCCGTCGTGCAGGCGCGCGCGCAGGGCATCCGCCACTGGAGCGATCGCGCGCGCCTGTTCGAGCTCGCCGATCGCGATGCCGAGATCACCGCGCTGTTCGAGGCCACGCTCGCAGCGCCGGACGATGCGGTGTGCGCGCGCCGCCTCCATGCCGCCGTCGCGGCGCAGGCCGCGCTGGCCGGCCGGGTGCTGATCGAGCAGTGCGACCTGCTGGTCGGCGTGTGGGACAACGGCAGCCGCGACGAAGTCGGCGGCACCGGCCACACCATCGTGCGCGCGTTGGAGATCGGCACGCCGGTGCTGTTGCTGGATCCCGCGCGGCCTGACCGCTGGTCGATCCTCTCGTCCACCGAGAGCCTGGCCGGGTGGCAGGCCCATGCCGGCCAGGATCGCGAGCGCCTGCATGCGGTGGTGGGCAACGCGCTGCATGCGCGTGGCGACCGCGTGGCGCCCGCAGCGGAGGCCTGGCATCCGCGCGGGACGCGCGCGTCGACGCTGTACCGACGCATCGAGGCGCTGTTCGGTGGCGAACCGCGTCCGCTGCGCTCGCTGGTCCAGGACTACGAGCCGCCCGAACGCATCGCCGCCGGCAGCGCGGCGCCGCTGGTCGAGGCCGCCGCCGCGCTGCCCGGTGCCGATCCCGCGTTCACCGCCACAGTCACTGATGAACTGCTGCCGGCCTTCGCACGCGCCGACGGCATCTCGGCGCGGCTGTCGGACAGTTACCGCAGCGGCATGATCGCCAACTTCGTGCTGTCGGCGCTGGCGGTGATCGTCGGCGTGGCGTGGCTGCCGTTCGGCATGGACGACAGCAAGTGGCAGTTCGCGCTGGCCGAGTTCGTCCTGCTCGCCGCGATCCTCGGCATTACCTGGGCCGGCGTGCGCCGACGGCTGCATGCGCGCTGGCTGGAAACGCGCCGCCTCGCCGAATACCTGCGGCATGCACCGATCCTGCTGCTGGTCGGCGTCGCCCGGCCGGCCAGCCACTGGCCGCGGGCCACCGGCACCGCGTGGCCCGAGTACGCCGCGCGCCACGCGCTGCGCGCACCCGGCCTGCCGGCGATGACCGTCACCCGCGCGTTCCTGCGTGCGTCCCTGCAGGGCCTGCTCGCGCCGCATGTCGCGGACCAGCGCGCCTACCACCATGCCAAGGCCCGACGTCTGGACACCGTGGACCGCCGCCTCGACCACCTCGCCGGCACCCTGTTCAAGATCGCGGTGGCCGCGGTCGCCGCCTGGCTGCTGCTGAAGGCGGGCGGGGCGCTGGAGGTCGTGCCCGGGCGCTGGGCGCAGGCAAGCTCGAAGGTCTTCGCCTTCCTGGGCATCGCGCTGCCGACGCTGGGCGCGTGCATCGCGGGGATCCGCTATGTCGGCGACTTCGAGCGCTTCGCGGCCATTTCTGAGGTCACCGCCGGCAAGCTGGCGCAGGTGGAGGTGCGCATCGGCCAGCTGCTTGCGGGGCCGGACAGCGCGATCGACTACGAATGCGTCTCCCGGCTCGCGCATGCCATCGACGGCATCGTGGTCGGCGAGATCGAAAGCTGGCAGGCCGTGTTCAGCGGCAAACCCATCGCGCTGCCGGCATGACCACGCCGTCGCCGCGCGCGCAGGACGCCGACGGCGGTGCCGCGCCGCCGCACACGGTCTTCCTGAGTTACGCGCGTGCCGACCAGAAGGCCGCGCTGGCGGTGGTGCACGTGCTCGAAGACGCCGGCTACGGGGTCTGGTGGGACGGGCTGCTGGAAGGCGGCGAGCGTTTTTCGCGCACCACCGAGGCCGCGCTCGATGGCGCGCGCGCGGTGGTGGTGCTGTGGTCGAAGACTTCGGCGACGTCGCACTGGGTGCACGACGAGGCCACGCGTGGCCGCGACTCCGCGCGGCTGGTGCCGCTGTCGATCGACGGCAGCCTGCCGCCGCTGGGGTTCGGGCAGTTCCAGTCGATCGACGTGTCGCATGCGCTCGGCAGGCCGGGCAGCGAGCCGATGCAGAAACTGCTGCGCGCGGTGGCGGCGTTGCATGAAGGCCCGTTGCCGGTGGCGCGGCCGGTGCAAGCGGGCGTGGAATCGCCGATGCGCCGGCGCGTGCTGGTTGCCACCGGGCTGGCGGTGGTCGCGGCCGGTGGCGGCGTGGCGCTGTGGCGTGCACGCGAGGAACGTGCGGAAGCGCGCGGCGCGGCGGATGCCGACGGCGCGCGGCGCGTCGCCGTGCTGCCGTTCGCCAACCTCAGTGGCGATCCCGAGCAGCGCTACTTCTCCAATGGCCTGACCTCGGAGATCCGCACCCAGCTGTCGCGCAACGCGCGCCTGCGGATCGCCGGGCAGGCCTCGTCGCAGAAGGCCGGCGACCGGCAGGACGATGTGCGCGCGATCGCGCGTGCGCTCGGCGTGGACTTCCTGCTCGGCGGCAACGTGCAGAAGGCGGGCGGGCGGGTGAAGATCGCCGCCGAACTCACCGATGGCGGCAGTGGCCTGACGCGCTGGGCCGACACCTGGGAGCGCCCCCTCGCCGACGTCTTCGCGGTGCAGTCGGAGATCGGTGCGGCCGTCGCCACTGCGTTGTCCGCGGCAATCGGCGGGACGGCCGCCACGGCCAACGTGCAGGTCGGCGGCACCGCGAACGTGGCGGCCTTCGATGCGCTCCTGCGCGGGCGCGCGATGTACGAGGCCGGCGTCGACGAGGAGAGCGATCGCCGTGCGCTGGCGTTGTTCGAGCAGGCGATCGCGCTGGATGGCCGCTATGCCGGCGCGCACGCGGCACGCTCGCGGGCGCTGGTGGTGATCGGCAACCTCTACGCCGGCCACGACGAGCGCGTGCGGATGTACGCCGCCGCGGTGGACGCGGCGCGCACGGCGACCACGCTCGCACCCGGCTTCGCCGAGGGCTTCTCGGCGCTCGGGTTCGCATTGGCCAGCGGCATGCTCGACATGCGTGGCGCGCGCGCGCCGTTCGATCGTTCCTTTGCGCTCGCGCCGGGCGATGCCGACGTGCTCAGCCGCTACGCGACCTTCCGCTCGAACCTGCGCGACCACGCCCGCGCGACGGAAGTGATTGGCCGCGCGACCATCCTCGACCCGCTGAACGCGCGCACCTTTCGCTCGCTCGGCGACATCCGCCACAACGCCGGCGACGCTGCCGCGGCGATCGTCGCGTATCGCAAGGCCATCGAACTCAACCCCACGCTGGGCGGCGTAAACGCATCCATGGGCTTCGCGCAGCTGGTCGCCGGCGACCACGACGCGGCACGTGGGTCGTTCTCGAAGGAGCGCACCGCCGTGCGCCGCCTGCCGGGCCTGGCGATGCTCGCGCACCGCGCCGGCGACCGCGCCGCGGCGCGCGCGATGCTGGCCGAACTGCGCGCCGAATACGGCGATCGCAGCCATTACCAGTACGCGCAGGTGCAGGCCCAGTGGGGCGACGTGGACGCGGCGCTGGCCTCGCTGCAGGCCGCGTGGGACCTGCGCGATGGGGGCATGATGCTGATGTACGCTGACCCGCTGCTCGCGCCGTTGCACCGCACTGACGGCTACCTCGCGCTGGCGAAGGCCGTCGGTTTCCTCTGACTCGTTCGAGACCCAAGGAGACACACGATGCGCAACATGATCGGAGCGGCCATGGTGATGGCCCTTGCATTCGGCCTGGTCGCCTGCAGGAAACCCGCGACGCCCGCTGACGAACAGACCGGCACCGTCGAGCGCACGACGCCTGACGAGCAGACCGGCACGGTCGAGCGCACGGCGCCGGACGAACAGACCGGTACGGTCGAGCGCACGGCGCCTGACGAGCAGACTGGCACGGTCGAACGCACGGCGCCTGACGAACAGACCGGCACCGTCGAGCGCACGGCTCCGGTCGAGCAGTAACGCGCCTGTCGCCGCGCAGGCCGGAGCGCATCAGCGCGCTGCGGCCGCATCGACCGCGCGCGGGATGCGTTGCACCGTGCCGGACACCTCGGCGCCCTTTGCGGCCGCGATCCAGTCGGCGTAGTACGCCACGCGCGTGTACACCGCCGGCTTGCCCGCGCCGCAGCCCTTGCCGCCGGACACCACGCCGACGAGGCTGCGCGTGCCGCCATCCTCCTCGCGGGTGAGCGGGCCGCCGCTGTCGCCCTGGCAGCTGTCCTTGCCGACGGCGACGCGCCCATCGGGCCCGAGCGTGCCCGCGCACAACGCGCCGGGCCCGTAGAACGCGCCGTACTCGGCCGCGCACTGCGCGTCGGGCAGGTAGTTCAGGGTGAGCTGCTGCAGGTCGGCGGGGTTGCGCTGCAGGCGTCGCGCGCTGTCCAGGCGGCTCACCGCGTCGCGTTCGTTGCGCTGGCCCATCCAGCCCCAGCCGGTGACGCGCAGCGCCTCGCCGCGGTCGAAATCGCGGTCGCGCGCGCCCATCAGCGGCACCGCCTTGATACGGCCAGCGTCCTCGAAGCGGGCGATGCGCGGATCGGCGACCAGCCGCGCGAGTGCGATGTCGTCGAGCTTGCGCGCCTTGCTGTAGCCGCCGTGGATCACCACTGCGTCGATGGCGAACAGGCCGTCGTCCACGGTGAGGTTCTGCGTGCCCAGCCGCATGCGGCGGTCGGTCAGCACGTTGCCGGCGCGGCCGTCGAAGCCGGGGATGTTGTCGACGCAGTGCGCGGCGGTGAGCACCCACCCGTCGCCGATGTACGCACCGCCGCACTTGTGCGCGAGCTCGTACGGCGCGCGCGTGGCGAGGTGGATCTTGCAGGGGTCGTCGTCGGCGAGCGTCGCGTCGTAGGCGCGGTCGGCGGCGTCGTACCGGGGCGACGACAGGATCTCCACCTGCCACGGCGCCGAGCCCGGCCGCGCCGGTTCGCCGCCGACGATGCGGCCACCCGCCTCGTCATGGCGTGCGCGGCGCGCGTCGCAATCGGTCGCGAGCGTGGATTTCGTTGCCGGCGTCGTGGCGATGGCGGCGCTGCGCGCGGCCGGTGCAGGGCCACGGTCCTGGCACGCGGCAAGCGCGAGGCACGCGAGCAGGCCGGTCATGAACATGCGAAACAGGTTGCGGCACATCGAGCTACTCCTCGGGCATGGCGAGCACGGTGGACACCTGCGCGGACCAGTCGCCGACGGCGGCGACGCCCGCATCGCGCCGGCCTTCGCTGCTGGCGCACAGCAGGCGTTCGAGCGGCGAGGCGCAGGCGCCAAGGTCGCGGCCGGCGCCGGCCTGCTCGAAGGCGTCCGCGCGCACGGGGCTCGCACTGGCCAGCACCACGAAGCGGTACGCGCCGGGCGCATCGAACTGCATGCCGGCGCGGCGGTAGGGCTGGTTGGGTGGCAACGGCTGGTCGAACTCGCCCGGCTTGGGCAGCACCAGGTCCACTGCGTTGTGCGGATCGATCGCCAGCACGTACACGTACGCGGGGCGCGTGCCGCGGTTGATCACCGTCGCCGTCACCCGCTCGTGGGCAGCGATGCGGCGCACGCCACCGGCCTGCAGGGCGGGGCACGCGGTGGGGCGGTAGCCGTCGGCGGCGATGCAGGCCGCGACCGGGAAGGCCTCGGTGTCCGATGCGCTGCTCGCTGTGGTGCGCAGCGCGAGCAGTTGCTGCACGCGTGCGACCCTGCGCAGCGCCTCGGCGAGACGGTCGCCGAAGCCCGGTGCGTCGGTGCGCCCGAGCGTGCCCAGCAGCGTGCCGTCGGCGGCGCGCAGGGCGATCGCGTCGGGCTCGCCTTCGACGGCGACGAGGCGGGTGGCGCCGGTCGCGGCCACGGTGGCGAAGCCGGTGGCGCGCACGGCCGCGTCGGCAACCTCGCGCGCCGCGCCCGCGGGCAGGTCGTTGGCGACGACGAGGGCGTCGGCCGGCAGGAAGTGCGCGGTCTGCTCGGCGACCAGCCGTGCCGGCAGCGTGCGCTGCGGGGCCTCCAGCCGCAGCGTGGCGCGCGCGCCGGTGACCTCGGTGATGGACGCGCTCGCGATGCGCGCACGTCGCGCCATTGCATCGGCCTGGCTCGCGTACAGCGCGAAGCGCGAACCGGGGGTCATGCCGCTGGTCGCGCCTGCCTGCAGCATCCAGGCGCCATTGGTTTGCACGACGTCGAACAGCACCGCCCTGCGCGCACGCGCGCCGAATGCCGCGGTGAGCGCGCCTTCGCCGGACGGCGTCTGCGCGACATGGCCGCGCGCGGCCACGCGCAGGCGCACTTCCTGGATCAGGTCGCCGAACGTCGCGTCGGGCATGCCCGGCATGCGCAGCGTGTCGATCAGCGCGGTGGTGAACACGCCGGCGCGTGCGCCCACCGCGCCGCCGCCGGTCTCCTGCGCCTCCTCGCCGTCCTGCGCGGCGGCCAGGTGCACCCAGTACCCGTCGCCACCCGCGGATTTCGCAGGTGCCGCCGGGGGGCGTATCCCTGCCAAGGGCGGCGCGCTGCGCGACTGCCCGGTCGCGCCCAAGCGCGTGGCGGTGGCGGAGTTGCAGCTGTCGAACACGCTGACGAAGAACAGCCCGGCCGCCGTCGCGCGGTCCTTCAACGCCTTGAGTTCGACGTCGAAGATGTCGCCCGGCGAGCCATCGGGGTTGCGCGCGTCGGCTGGCAGGAGCGTGCCGTTGTAGCCGGTGTCCTGGTCGCGGGCTTCGTCGTCGCGATAGCGCGATCCGTGCCCGGCGAAGTAAAACACCAGCGTGTCGCCGCGCTGCAGCGTGGCGATGCGCTGCCCAAGCGCGGCGAGGATGCGCGCGCGCGTCGCGCAGTCGTCGGTGAGCGTGGTGGTGGCGGCGTTCGACGACTCGCAGGCGCCGGCCGCGGGCGTGTCGACATCGACGCCATAGATGTCCGCCAGCGCCTGCTTGAACCGCAGCGCATCGCCCACCGCGCCGCGCAGGTCGGAGAACACCGCGCCGGGCTGGCGCGCATCGGAATGGCGGTAGCGGTCGATGCCGACGATGAGCGCGTGGATGCGCCGCGTGTCCGCCGCGGCCGGCTTCGGGGCCGCGTCAACGGGTGCTTCCACCGGCGCGGGCGCGGGCCCGCAACCGGTCAGCAGCAGCGCCAGCAACGCCAGCAGCAGCGTGCGCATCAGGGCGTCCTGCGCAGCACGACCGTGCTCGCGCGTGGGTTGAAGTCGAACAGCGCCGGCTGCTGCACGCGGCGCGCGGGCGCGTTCGCCGGCAGGTCGTGGAAGGTGATCGCGCGCGTTCCCGTTCCGGCCGCGGCGATGCGGCCCACGCGCGCATCCCTCGCCAGCACCGGCAGGCGCTGCACCGCGTAGGCCAGCCACTCGTCAATGCGCAGCGCGCCGTCGTCGTCGACGTCGGCCTTGCCCGCGGCCAGTCCGTCCATCACCAGCGCATAGGTCAGCAGCCCTTGGCCGAGACGCGCGTCTTCGAGCGCGACGTCGTCGGCCTGGGTCGCGGCGAGGATGCGGATGCCCTTGTCGTAGGCCAGTTGGCCGAGCCCGCTGTCGCCCATCGGCCCGGGCTTGAAGCGCCCGTCGGCCACGCTGGCCGCCGAATGGCAGGCATCGATCACCAGCGCCACCTCCGATGCCTGCAGCCGCTGCAGCGGCCCGACCAGGTCCGCGGTCGAAAACACGGTGGACAGGTCCGGTGCCTGCGCGCCGTCGGGCCAGCGTCCGTCGGCCGGGATCAGGAAGAACTCGCCGCGCGGATTGGCCCAGCCGTGTCCGGCGTAGCTGACGATCACGAGGTCGTCGGGCGTCGCCGCCTGCAGCATGCCGGCATCGATGCCATGCGCGCGCAGCGCGGCGAGCGTGCGCGCGCGGTCGCCGGTGCCGGCCAGCAGCGCGAGCACGCGCCCCAGCGTGGCGCGCGTCACCCGCGTTCGCCGGCCGCCGGCATCGCGCTCGCCGGCCAGCACCAGCGTGCGCGTCTCGTAGCCCGGCACCGGCGACAGGCGCGACGCCATCAGCTTCGCATCGGCCACCGCATAGCGCAGGCGAAAGCGCGGCGTGTCGTAGTCGTCGATGCCGATCGCCAGCACGTAGGCGCGGCGCGGCCGCGGCGCGACCGGGGCCTGCGTCCACGCAAACGTCGCGGTCTCGCCCTTGATGCGGTCCTCGTTGAAGGCATAGGCCGAGAACACCTGCGCGCGCTCGCCCGCCTGCGTCGGCAGCGGCACGGTGAACTCGACGCGGTGCACGCCATCGTCCGCGCGCAGGGCGTTGCGCGTGCGCCACTGCGCGATGGACGCACCGGCGGCATCCACGACGTGCGGCGCCATCGCGACCAGGCGGCCGTCGCGGAACAGGCGCGGGTTGTAGAGGCCGGAGCGCGTCTTGCCGTTTGGCGCGCGTGCATCGACGCCTTCGCGCAGCTCGACCGTCACCACCGCTTCGGCCGCGTCGCGACCGGCGCGCACAGCGGTAATGCGCGCTTCGGACAGCACGCGGTTGAGGCTGGCGATCGCCGGCAGCGGCTTGAACGCGGCCGCGCACGTCTTGCTTGCGCGGCAGTCGAGCAGGCGCCGGACCAGGCCGGGTTCGTAGTAGTCGCGCATGAAGGTCTGCGCGGCCAGGCTCTGCCACGGCGCGTCGGGCACCACCCAGCGCACCAGGGTGGTGTCGGCGCCGAGGTTGGTGTCGTAGCGGCCGCCGGGTGCGACGGCGAAATAGCGGTTGCCGGGGAAGGTCTGCAGCGTCAGTTGCGGCGTGCCGTCGCCCGCATCAAAGAAGTGCAGCGCGCCATCGTCGGTGGTCGCCCACAGCAGGCGGCTGCGCTCGATCCAGCCGGCGCGCCTCAATGGCGCCTGCAGCCGGATGCGGGCGACGCTGCGGGCGCTGTCGAGGTCCAGCAGCGTGCCGTCGTCGAGGCCGAGCACGCGGTCATCGCCCAGCGCCACGGCGCGCCGCGAAAAGCCCGGCACGGTGCGCACCCGCGCCAAGGCATCGGTGTCGACGAGCAGCAGGTCCGCGTGCGCATCGGCCGTGTCCGCGGCTGGTTTCGCGCGGGTGAACACGATGCGGCGGCCGTCGGCGCTGAAGGACAGCGCGCGGATGGTGTGCTCGTCGGTGAACGCCTGCGCGTCCGCAAGGGGATCGATGAGTTCGGCCAGGCGGCGCGGTGGCGTGGCGGTGTCGTCCATGTCGAGCAGCCACAGCCGCAGCACCTGCTTCGCATCCGGCGCATCGGCGCGATCCCATCGACGCGTGGCCACCGCCAGCTGCGAGCGGTCGGGCGACGGCGCGATCGCGGTGATCACCTCGCCGGCCAGCGCCGGCAGTGCCAGCGGCTGCCAGTCGCGTGCGCCGGCGGCCTGCACGACGAGGCCGGTGGGCGAGGGGTCGTAGGTGGTGTTGCCGTCGTCGGCGTGGCCCTCGGCGGCGGCGCAGAACGCGCCGTCGCGGCCGCGGAAGCAGCTGTCCGTGAGCGCCCCGAGCGCGACCAGGCCGCCATCGGCGGTCGCGTGCATCTGCCAGCGGCTCTCGAACGCCGCGCACGGCGCGCGCGCGATGCACGCGGGGTCGACCCGCAACGCCAACGGAAACCCCGCGGCGTCTGCGGTGTCGTTGGTGGCGTCGTAGCCGTGGCTGCCGAGCAGGTAGCGCGTCGCATCCAGCCAGCGCACGTGGTGGTAGGCACGCGCCGGCTCGAATGCGCGCTCGCCCGTGCCGCTGGCCAGGTCGAGCGTTTCGAGCCGCGCGCGCGTCTCGTTGTGCAGGCCTTCCACGCGCACCAGCCGCAGCCCGTCGGGCGAGAGGTCGGCATCGAGGAAATAGCTGCGCGGCTGCCCGGTCAGCGCGCGCGGCGCGCCGACGCCATCGGTGGCGATGAGCGTGACGCCGTAGCGGCAGCGCGCCGGCGACACGCAGGTCGGATCCGGGAAGTGGATGTTCTCGTCGGCGAGGTCGAACAGGCCACGGCGTCCGTCGGCGTGGTTGGCCTCCGGGCGCAGGCGGCCGTCGGGCGAGGGCGGCCAGCGTCGCCTGGCATCGTCGGGCGTGGCGGGCACCGCGACCGTCGCGTCCGCGCGGACGATGCGCGTCGCGGGATCCAGTGCATAGCTGCACCACCGCGTGCCGGGCTGGTGCGCGCCCGCGCAGTGGCGTGCGGCGAGCGCTTCGCTGGCCGCGGCGTAGGCGATCGCCAGCGTGCCGGCGGTGGCGCCGTCGGTGAACGCATGCAGGCGCAGCGGCGCTTCGTTGCCGGTGAACAGCGCGGCATCGAGCGGCACGCGCGCGTGGTCGAGGATGGTGGCCCGCTCCGTGTCCCAGACGACGATCGAGCCGTCGCGCGCGAGCGACGCGAGGTGGCGGCCGCCGTCGACCCAGCGCACCGCCAGCACCGGTGCCTGGTGCCCGAGCTGCACGACGATCTTCGCCTCGACGGCGGATGCCGGTGACTGCGCGGCGGCGGCCGCACGCGGCGGCGCCCCAGGCGCATCTGGCGCCGGCCGCGCGCATCCCGCGGCCAGCAGGACGGCACAGCAGCACAGGTCCGCACTGCGCATCGTGGTGCTCCCGGTGTCGTCGACCGACAGGGCTCCCACTCCCCGCGGTCGAGGGTAGCACCGGCGAGCCGCGCGCCCGCGGGCTGGCCGGGGCCCGCGGTCGTGGCCACAATCGCGCCATGACGGCCTCGATCGATCCCTCCGCGGCGCTGCTCGAATGCGTCGAGCACGCCACCGCCGCCGCGCCCGCGTGGACCATCCTCTGGCTGCACGGGCTGGGCGCCGACGGCCATGATTTCGCGCCGATCGTGCCGCAGCTGGTGCAGCCCGGCTGGCCGGCGGTGCGCTTCGTGTTCCCGCATGCGCCGGTGCGCGCGGTGACCATCAACAACGGGGCGCGCATGCGCGCGTGGTACGACATCGTCGACTTCGACCTCGCGCGGCGCGCGGACGAGGGCGGCGTCGATCAATCGGTCGCGCAGGTCGAGGCGCTCATCGCGCGCGAGGCCGGGCGCGGCGTGCCCGCCTCGCGCGTCGTGCTGGCGGGCTTCTCGCAGGGCGGCGCGGTGGCGCTGGCCGCGGGGCTGCGCCGCACGCAGCCATTGGCGGGTGTGGTCGCGCTTTCCACGTACCTGCCGATGCCGCAGCGCCTGCTCGGCGAAGCCACCGCCGCGGCGCGCGCGCAACCGGTGTTCATGGCGCACGGCACGCAGGACCCGGTGGTGCCCTTCGCCGCCGGCGAGCGCAGCGCGCAGGCGCTCGCCGGCCTCGGGCTGGCCGTCGACTGGCGCGCCTATCCGATGGCCCACCAGGTCTGCGCCGCGCAGGTCGCCGACCTCGGGCGCTGGCTGGGCGAGCGCATGCGCGCGGCGCCATGACGCCCGTCGCGCGGCCCGGCTACTATCGGGCCGGACCGGGCGCGCCGGCCGGGGAGGACGGCGCGCCGACGCGACGGGCACGATGCGACGGGGAGGGAACGCCATGAAGGTGGTGATCGCCGACGACGAGCCGCTGGCACGCGACCGGCTGCGCGCGCTGCTGGCGGACATTCGCGACGTCGACGTCGTGGCCGAGGCCTCCGACGGGCCGGGCGCATTGCACGCGGTCGCCGAGCACGCGCCGGACCTGGTGCTGCTGGACATCTCGATGCCCGGCATCGACGGCATCGAGACCGCGCGCCACCTGGCCGCGTTCGAGCCGCGCCCGGCGGTGGTGTTCTGCACCGCGTTCGATGCGCATGCCCTGAGCGCGTTCGACGCCGAGGCGATCGACTACATCGTCAAGCCGGTGCGCCCGGAGCGCCTGGCCGCGGCGCTGGGCCGCGTGCGCACCTTCGCCGCGGGGCGCGCGCGCGACGGCGGCGCCCGCCCGCGGCGCACCCACCTGTGCGCGCGGATGCGCGGCAGCCTGCGGCTGATCCCGATCGACGACGTGCGCTACCTGCAGGCCGAGGAGAAGTACGTCGTGGTCCACCACGCGCGCGGCGAGGACCTGATCGAGGAATCGCTGAAGTCGCTCGAGGAGGAGTTCGGCGAACGCTTCGTGCGCATCCACCGCAACTGCCTGGTGGCCCGCCACGAGATCACCGAGCTCAAGCGCAGCCCCGACGGCCACGTGCACGCGCTGCTGCGCCACGGCGACAAGCCGCTGGAAGTCAGCCGGCGCTGCGTGTCGGGGTTGAAGGACACGCTGGCGCATCTTTGAAGCGTCTAGCGGGAACGGGGAACGGGGAACGGGGGAGCAGAAGCAGTCCGTAGCCCGGGTAAGCGCAGCGCACCCGGGGAAGTCTTCGTGACGTGAAACAGCCCCGGGTGCGCTGCGCTTACCCGGACTACGTATGGGTGCACCACGAGCCAACAGGCAAAGTGGCTTCGTCGCGCGACGTCATCGGCGACAATCCCGCCGTGACGAATCCCCAGTCCCCAATCCCGAATCCCGGCGCGCCTCGCTCCCTCCGCATCGCCACCCGCAAGAGCCCGCTGGCGCTGTGGCAGAGCGAGCACGTGGCCGCGCTGTTGCGCGCGATGCACCCGGGGCTGGTGGTCGAGCTGGTGCCGATGAGCACGCGCGGCGACGAGGTGCTGGACCGGTCGCTGTCGGCGATCGGCGGCAAGGGGCTGTTCCTCAAGGAACTCGAGCTCGCCATGCAGCGCGGCGAGGCCGACTGCGCGGTGCATTCGCTCAAGGACGTGCCGATGGTGCTCGAGCCGGGCTTCGCGCTCCCCGCGGTGCTGGCGCGCGCGGATGCGGCCGATGCGTTCGTGTCCAACGCGTACCCCGGCATCGACGCGCTGCCGCAGGGCGCGCGCGTGGGCACCTCCTCGCTGCGCCGGCAGTCCCAGCTGCGCGCGCTGCGCGAGGACCTCGAGCTCGTCGACCTGCGCGGCAACGTCAACACCCGGCTGGCCAGGCTTGATGCCGGGCACTACGACGCGATCGTGCTGGCCTGCGCGGGGCTGCAGCGGCTTGGGCTGGAATCGCGCATCCGCGCGCGGCTCGAATCGCCCGGCTGGCTGCCGGCGCCGGCGCAGGGTGCGATCGCCATCGAGACCCGTGACGACGCGCCCGACGTCGCCGCGCTCTGTGCGGTGCTCGACGACGGCCCCACCCGCGCCTGCGTGGGCGCCGAGCGGGCGATGAACCGCGCGCTGAACGGCAGCTGCCACGTGCCGGTGGCCGCGCACGCACTGCTGGATGCGGCCGGCACGCTCACGCTGCACGGCCGCGTGGGTTCGCCGCACGACGGACGCCACGTGCGCGCGCAGGCGAGCGCGCCGTTCGCCGACGCCGAGGCGCTGGGCCAGCGCGTCGCCGCGGCGCTGCTCGGGCAGGGCGCGGGCGAATTCATCGACCTGCACTGACGCGCGGCGCGCGCCGCGGCGTGCCTGCATGGCGCCTTGACCCGCGGCGTGCTGCACTCGCGACGGTGGCAGCACACCCGCGGTGACTGCCATGCTCGCCCGTCGCGCCCGCGCGCTGCCCCCGCTCCAGCCGGACCCGCCATGGAACGCATCGAACGCATCCACGCCCTGCATCGCACGCTTGCCGCCGCCCGCTACCCGGTGACCGTGCAGCGCCTCATGGACGACCTGCAGTGCTCGCGCGCCACGGTCTACCGCGACCTGGCGTACCTGCGCGATTCGCTGATGGCGCCGGTGGTCGGCAACGGCGAGGCGGGCTTCCGCTACGACCACAGCGACGGCCAGCGCTTCGAATTGCCGGGGCTGTGGCTCAGTTCCGAGGAACTGCACTCGCTGCTCGCCGCGCAGCAGCTGCTGGGACGCAGCGGGGGCGGCGGCGTGCTGTCGAACGCGCTGGCGCCGCTGCAGCAGCGCATCGAGAAGCTGCTCGGCGAGCACGCCGGCGGCCGCCGCGTGCCGGTCGAGCGCGTGCGCGTGATCGGCCACCGCACGCGCCGGCTCGACGAGGCCGCGTTCCGCTGCGTGGCCACCGCGGTGCTCGACCGTCGCCAGCTGGCGTTCGAATACCGCGCGCGCAGCACCGACGAACGCACGCGGCGCACCGTCTCGCCGCAACGGCTCACCCACTACCGCGAGAACTGGTACCTCGACGCCTGGGACCACGAACGCGAGGCGCTGCGCAGTTTCTCGGTCGACCGCATCAGCGCGGCGCGCCTGCTCGAGGACGCTGCGCGCGACGTGCCCGACGAGGAACTCGACGGCCACCTTGCGTCGAGCTACGGCATCTTTTCCGGTGCGCCGAAGGGCTGGGCGACGATCGTGTTCTCGCCCAAGGCCGCGCGCTGGGTGGCCGACGAGCATTGGCACTCGCAGCAGCAGGGCCGCTGGCTGGCCGATGGCCGCTACGAGCTCAAGGTGCCCTACAGCGCCGGGCGCGAGCTGCTGATGGACGTCATGCACTACGGCAGCGATGCGGAGATCCTCGATCCGCCTGCACTGCGCGAGCAGGCACGCGCGCTGCTGTCGCTCGCGCTGAGCCGGTACGACGCATGAGGCGCGCGCGGTGACGGCGCGGCCGTCGCGCGGCGAGAAGATCGCGCTGGTGCTCGGCGCCGGCGGTGCGCGCGGGCTGGCGCAGATCGGCGTGATCGACGCGCTGGTCGCGCGCGGGCTGGACATCGTCGCGGTCGCCGGTGCATCCAGCGGCGCGCTGGTGGGCGGGCTGTTCGCGTCCGGCCGGCTGCCCGCGTTCCGCGACTGGCTGCTGGCAATGGACCGCGGCGACATGCTGCGCCTGCTCGATCCGGCGTTCGGCGAGGCGGCGCTGCTGCGCGGGCAGCGGCTGGTCGACGCGCTGCGCGCGCAGGCGGGCAGCCCGCGCATCGAAGAACTGACAATCGACTTCACTGCGGTGGCGGTGGACCTGGTGCGCCAGCGCGAGGTGTGGCTGCGCGAGGGCGACCTGTGGGACGCGGTGCGCGCGTCGATCGCCATCCCCGGCCTGTTCACCCCGCACGAGGTGCACGGGCGCGAGCTGGTCGACGGCGGCCTGCTCGCACCGTTGCCGATCGCCGCCACGCGGCTGTCCGACGCGCACCGGCTGATCGCGGTGGACATGCACGGATGGCCGCAGCGCCCACCGGGCGCGCCCGGGCATCGCACCGACGACGACGTCGACGTGCCCGACAGCGCATTCGGCCGCTGGCTGTCGCGGTTGTGGCGCGGCGCGGCCGCGCTGTCGGGCGAGGACGCGGCGGGCATGGGGTTCACCGAACTGATGGCGCGGTCGATCGACACCATGCAGGCGCAGATCGCGCGCGTGCACCTCGCGCTCGATCCCCCGGAACTGGTGATCCGCATCCCGCGCGACGCCTGCCAGTTCTACGAGTTCTGGCGCGCCCGCGAGCTGATCGCGCTGGGTCGCGCCGAGGCCGAGCGGGCGCTGGACGCGGCGGGGTACTGAAGGGTGCGCGCGGCTCAGTCCAGCACGCGGCAGAACACCGCCTTGAGATAGCGGCTCTCGGGCACCTGCGCGAGCACCGGGTGGTCCGGGCCTGCGCCGGCGATCTTCAGCACCTGCACGGTGCGCCCGGCGTAGAACGCGGCGCGGCGGAGCATGTCGAGGAACTGGTCCTCGCTCACCAGGCCGGTGCACGAGAACGTCGCGAACAGGCCGCCCGGTGCGACGCAGCCCAGCGCGAGCTTGTTCATGTCGAGGTACTTCTTGAGCGCCGGGATCACCTGTTCGCGGTCGCGGGTCATCTTGGCCGGGTCGAGGACGACCACGTCGAACAGGTCGCCACGCGCGCCGGCGTCGCGCATCCACGGGAACACGTCGGCCTGCACGAACCGGATGCGCACGTCGTTGAGCTTGGCGTTGGCACGCGCGATGTCGAGCACCGCCTCGTCGATGTCGATGCCGACGACGTCCGACGCACCGCGCACCGCCGCGTACACGCCGAAGCCGCCGGTGTTGCAGCACAGGTCCAGCACGCGCTTGCCGGCGCACAGCTGGCCCAGCCACTGCCGGTTCTCGCGCTGGTCGGCGAAGAAGCCGGTCTTGTGCGCGCCGGCGGGATCGGCCCGGAAGCGCACGCCGTGCTCGGTGATGAGCGCGGGTGCCTGCGGTTCGCTGCCGCGGAAGTCGAACGACTCCTGCTTCTGCACGTGCTCGTCCGCCGAGGCATGGATGCGGCAACCGGGGAAGTGCGCGCGCAGGGCGTCGTAGATCCAGTCGCGGTGGCGGAACATGCCGGCCGAGAAGAACTCAACCACGACGAGGTCCGCGTAGCGGTCGACGACCAGCCCGGACAGCCCGTCGCCCTCGCTGTGCACCACGCGCCAGGCATCGCTGACCGCGTCGAGGTCCAGCACCTCGCGGCGCAGCGCGATGGCCTCGCCGATCCTGCGCTCGAACCACGCGGCGTCGACCGCCACCTCCGGGTCGCGCTCGAGCAGGCGCACGGCGATGCGCGAATGGCCGTTGTAGAAACCGCGGCCCATCCAGGTGCCGTCCGGTTGCTCGACCTCGACCAGGCTGCCGGGCTTGGGGCGCGTGGCGGGCTTGTCGACCAGGCGCTGGAAGATCCACGGATGCGTGGAATTCCACGCGTTCTTGAGGCGGACGGTGGGCAGGGGCGCGTTCATCGCCGGGATTTTACGGGCGCGGCGACCGCCACCCGGTGCGCGGCATCGCGGCGCGCGCGGGCGTGGGGCTTGGAGTCGGCGCGCCGCGGCCCCATTGCGCGTGCCATGCACCTGCCGATGCCCGAGACACCCGCCGACACCGCGCAGGCGCGCCGCGCCGAGGGCGCCCGCTGGCGGCGCGCGCTGAACCTGTCGCTGCTGGCGGTGCTGGCGCTGGCCGCGGTGTTCGCCGCGCAGGGCGCGTTCGACGTGCGGCCGTGGACGGTGCGCCCCGGCGCCGTCGAGGGGCTGGTGGGCGTGCTGACCGCGCCGCTGCTGCATGGCGGGCTGTCGCACCTGGTGTCCAACGCGTTCGCGCTGCTGGTGCTCGGCACGCTGGCCGGTGCGCTGTACCCGCGCGCGCTGGTGCGCACGCTACCGCTGGCGTGGCTCGGCTCGGGGGCGGTGGCGTGGCTGCTCGGCGGCGCCGGCACCCACCACCTGGGCGCCAGCGGCGTGACCCATGGCCTGCTGTTCCTGGTCGCCACGCTCGGCCTGCTGCGCCGCGACCGGCCTTCGATCGCGGCGATGCTGATCGCGCTGCTGCTGTACGGCGGGATGCTGCTGACGGTGCTGCCGCGCGAGATCGGCGTGTCGTGGCCGTCGCACCTGGGCGGCGCGATCGGCGGGCTGCTCGGCGCGCTGCTGTGGCGCCGCGCCGACCCGCTGCCCGCGCGCAGGCGCTACAGCTACGAGGACGACGAGGAGGCGGTCGCCGCGCCGGACGCCGAACTCGAACCGCCCGCGCCGGCCGACGTGCCGGTGCTGTGGCATCGCCCCGCGCCCACGCGCGGCACCGTGGTGCCGTTCCCACGGCGCGAGCGCTGACCGGCCTCCATCCGCGTGGTCCAGGCGTGGCGACCCACGCGCATGTGCCACGCCGGTGCCACCGGTGACGGTGGCGGTCGCGGCCGATGCGGTCCGTCGACGAGGTGCTAGCGTCGCGCGATCCGTCGGGCACCCTTCGATGCGCATCCTCCTGTGTTGTGTCCTGCTGCTCGCCGCCGCGTGCACCCCGCGCGCCGACCGCGAGGCCGCGCCCCGCATCGAGCGCGACGTGCGCGTGCTCGCCGATGACGCCATGGAAGGCCGCGAGGCCGGCACCCGCGGGTATGACCGCGCGGCGCGGCACGTGGTCGCGCGCATGCGCGCCATCGGGCTGCGGCCCGGCGCCGGCGCCGGCTACCTGCAACCGGTGCCGCTGCTGCGCGGCACGCGCGTGCGGGAAGGCAGCCGGCTGGCGATCGAACGCGCGGGGCGCACGACCGAGCTGCGCTTCGCCGACGACTGGCTGCCGACGCCGAACTTCAATGCCGCCGCGCGCACGGTCACCGCGCCGATGGCGTTCGTCGGCCAGGCCGTGCACGCGCCGGAGCTCGGGCACGACGACTTCGCCGGCATCGACCTCGCCGGCAAGGTCGCGGTGCTGCTGCCCGGCGCGCCCGCGCGTTTCGACAACGACCGCCGCGCGTTCCATGCCTCCACGCGGCAGAAGCTCGACGAGCTCACCCGGCGCGGCGCGGTCGGCGCGCTCATCGTGCAGACCGCCGACGACGAGGCGCGCGGACCCTGGGCGCGCGGCGCGGCGCAGTGGGCGATGCCGTCGATGCGGCTGGTCGAATCCGATGGCCGCGTGCTCGATGGCTGGCCGCGGCTGCAGGTGGTCGCCAGCGTGTCGCGCGCGGCCAGCGACACGGTGTTCGCCGGCAGCCGCGCCACGCCCGCCACCCTGCTGCGCGACATGCGCGCCGGCACCCTGCGTGCGTTCGACCTGCCCGGCACGGTCACGCTCGCCGCGCGTACGCACCTGGAGCCGCTGTCCTCGCACAACGTGGTCGGGCGCATCGACGGGCGCGGCGCGCTGGCCGGTGAGTTCGTCGTGCTCACCGCGCACCTGGACCACGTCGGCATCGGGGTGCCGGTGAACGGGGACGCGATCCACAACGGCGCGCTCGACAACGCGCTCGGGGTCGCGGTGATGCTGGAGGCCGCGCGCGTGCTGGCCGCCGATGCATCGACCGGGCCGCGTCGCGGCGTGCTGGTCGTCGCCACCACCGCCGAGGAGAAGGGCCTGCTGGGCGCACAGTGGTTCGTGCATGCGCCGCCGGTGCCGCGTGCCTCCATCGTCGCCAACGTCAACATGGACATGCCGGTTCTGCTGGAGCCCACGCGCGACGTGGTTCCCATCGGCATCGAGCACTCCACGCTCGCGCCGATCGTGCGCGAGGCAGCCGCAGAGGTCGGGGTGGCGGTCTCCCCGGACCCCATGCCCGAGGAAACCGTGTTCGTGCGCAGCGACCAGTACGCGTTCATCCGTGCGGGCATTCCCGCGGTGTACCTCGACGGCGGCGTGCGCACGCCGTGGCTGCGGCGCGATGCGTCGGCGCAGCTGCGCGACTTCCTGCGCACGCACTACCACCAGCCCTCCGACGAGATCGACCTGCCGATCCAGTACGCCGATGCCGCACGCCTGGCGCGGCTGAACGCGGCGATCGCCGCGCGCATCGCGCGCGAGTCCCGGCGGCCACGCTGGAACGCGGGCGACTTCTTCGGCGAACGCTTCGCCCGCCCGTAGAGGCGCGCCTGCGCGCCTGTTCGCGGAAGGCGTGCAGGCACGCCCCGACGCTGCGCGCGCCGCTTCGTGCAATGACCTCCGGCCGATGCGCGCCCCGCGCGATCGGCGACACTGCGCGCCTCGCCCGCTCGACAAGGATCTCGACATGACCCAGTGGTACTTCGTGTCCGCCCGCACGCAGGCGCGGGTCGGCCCGCTGGACGACGACGCGGCGCAGGCCCACGCGCGTGCCAATCCCGACGACCAGGCCTGGCGCGAAGGCCTGTCCGGCTGGCGCCCCGCGCGCTCGCTGCCCGAGCTGGCCGCGCACATGGCCGATGCGCCCGGCGCGCCGCCGCCGCACATGCCGCCGATGCCCGGCAGCGGCCCCGCGTCGCGGCGCAGCGACGACATCGACTTCCGCATCGTCGGCAACGACATGCCGTTCGTGGAAGTCGAGCTCGACCCGGGCGAAAGCGCGATCGCCGAGGCCGGCGCGCTGATGTACAAGGATTCGACCGTGCAGATGGACACGGTGTTCGGCGATGGCCGCCACAGCGGTGCCGGCGGCGGCCTGATGGACAAGCTCATGTCCGCCGGCAAGCGCGTGATCACCGGCGAAAGCCTGTTCACCACCATGTTCACCAACGCGAGCAATGCCAAGGCGCACGTGGCGTTCGCCGCGCCCTATCCCGGCACTGTGGTGGCGCTGCGGCTCGACGAACACGGCGGCCGCATCATCTGCCAGAAGGACAGCTTCCTGGCCGGCGCGCGTGGCGTGCAGGTGGGCGTGCACTTCCAGCGCAGGATCCTCACCGGCCTGTTCGGCGGCGAGGGTTTCATCATGCAGAAGCTCGAGGGCGACGGCTGGGTGTTCGTGCACGCCGGCGGCACGCTGGTCGAGCGCGAGTTGCGCGCGGGCGAGCGGCTGGATGTCGATACCGGCTGCGTGGTCGGCTACACCGGCGGCGTGGACATGGACGTGCGCGCGGTGGGCGGCATCAAGAGCATGTTCTTCGGCGGCGAAGGCGTGTTCCTGGCCACGCTGACCGGGCCGGGCAAGGTGTGGCTGCAGTCGCTGCCGTTCTCGCGCATGGCCGGGCGCATGCTGCAGGCCGCGCCGCAATCCGGTGGCAAGAACGTCGGCGAAGGCTCGGTGCTCGGCGGGCTGGGCCGGATCCTCGACGGCGACAACCGCTTCTGAGGCGCGCACGGAGACCGCGATGAAACGCTGGATCGGTCGCTGGCTGATGGGCGTGGCGGTGCTGCACACCGCGTTCGCGGTGGCCACGACCGCGCCGGTGCTGCGCACGCTGCTCGAGCGTGGCGTGTGGGACAGCGTGGGCGGCGATCCGACGCGCAGCGCGGTAGCGTGGTTCGTGCTGTTCGGCATCGCGTTGTTCGCCGCCGGGCAGGCCGTCGATGCGCTCGAGGCGCAGGGCCGCACGGTCCCACGCGCGCTGGGCGCCACGCTGCTGCTGGTGTGCGGGGTCGGGATCGCGCTGATGCCGGCCTCGGGCTTCTGGCTTGCGCTGCCAGCCGCGATCGCGGCGCTGTGGCCGCGCCGGCGGCGGTTCGGTTGATGCCGGTGCGCCACCGTTGGGGCGCACGCCGCTAGGCTGCGCGGCCCCTCCCCGGATGCCGACCTCGATGCGTCACCTGCCTGTCGTCCTTGCGCTGGTCGCGCTGCTGCTCAGTGCCTGCGGCAGTGCGCCCGACGTGCGCCCAGCGCCCGCGCAGGCCGCGGTGGTCGTGCCCAAGCCGAAGCCTGTGCGCATCGGGCTGGCCCTCGGCGGCGGCGCGGCCAAGGGCTTCGCGCACATCGGCGTGATCAAGATCCTGCAGGCCAACGGCATCCGTGCCGACGTGGTGGCCGGCACCAGCGCCGGCAGCGTGGTCGGCGCGCTGCATGCCAGCGGCATGGATGCGTTCGCGCTGCAGGAAAAGGCGGTGGCGCTCGACGAGGATTCCATCCGCGACGTGCGCCTGTTCGGCGGCGGGCTGGTGCAGGGCCAGAAGCTGCAGGACTACGTCAACGCGCAGGTCGGCAACCGCCCGATCGAACGCCTGCCGATCCCGTTCGCCGCCGTTTCCACGCGCCTGGACACCGGCCGGCGCGTGGTGTTCACCCGCGGCAACACCGGCCAGGCGGTGCGCGCATCCAGTGCGATCCCCGGCGTGTTCGAGCCGGTGCGCATCGGCGGCGCCGACCATGTCGATGGCGGCGTGGTGAGCCCCGTGCCGGTCGACGCCGCGCGCCAGCTCGGCGCCGACGTCGTCATCGCCGTGGACATCTCCAGCAGGGCCAGCGGCAGGAGTCCCGGCTCGATGCTCGGCAACATCAACCAGTCGATCACGATCATGGGCCAGCGGCTCGCCGCGGCCGAACTCGCGCGCGCCGACGTAGTGATCCGCCCGGACGTGCTGGACATCGGCGCGACCGACTTCGAGCAGAAGAACCGCGCGATCCTGGAAGGCGAGCGCGCCGCGCTGGCCGCCCTGCCGCGCATCCGCGCGCGCATCGCGCAGCTGCAGGCCGCGCGTGCGCCCCGACCCGCCGCCGCGCCGAAGCCGGTGTGCCGCCGGCCCTCGCGGATCGGGCGGTTGATGGGCAAGGACTGCGCGGACTGATCCAGCCAGGGACGTTGACCGCTGCCGCATTGCATCGCGCCGCCTCCCGACCTGCCCGGGATCATCGCCGCACGCCTCCCGTCAGACCCTCCGCGTAGCCCGCGTTTCCTGCAGTAACTGCTTGACCCGGGCCGTTGGGCAGCGCGCGCGCAGTGCGTCCGCTCAATCGCGCGTCGTCGCACCTTGCTGGCGATGCGTGGCGACATGCGCGATGGCAGCGACGACGAGCGCCACGGCCGCGAATGTCGTCATCAGCGCGCCTTCGGGCGCCAGCAGCCAGCTCAGCTCGAACGTGCCATCGAACATGGGCGGAAGGACCACGATCAACGCGAGGGCCAACGCCACGAGGCCTGCCGGGACCAGGATGCGGCGCACGGATCGCAAGGACTCCCGGCCGGTTCCTCCTGCTGTCGGACGCGTCCCCAGCAGCAACCGGACTGCATACGCGACCGCCGCGGCCCTTATCAGCCCAAGGATTGCCAGGGCCAAGACGTCCGCTTTGCGCGTACCCGTATCGGTGAACGATTCACCAAACGCCGCTTAGTGCGCCTCGCGTGTCGCTCGTCCACTGACGTGCAGGAAGCCATCGCCCTGGTTGACGATGACGCCGAACGCCCGCCGGTTCTGCGGATCGACGACCACCCACGCGCTGAAGCCCGGGCTGTATCCGGCGTGATAGGCATAGCGCGGCAGTGTCTTGGTGCGGAGAAACCATCCGAGGCCGTAGCCAGGCGACTCAGGTTGCGGGGAAAGCATCGCCAGCTTGGTCTGCGCGCGCAGGATGTCGTCGCGGCCGCTGGCCATGGCGGCGAGGAACTTGCCGAGGTCGCGGGCCGAGACGGCGGCGAAGCCCGTCGGCCCCTGCGCGCGGCCCTGCAGCGCGCCGCCGTCGTCGACCAGGCGACTGAGCCACGGCCGGTGCCCGGATGGCATGGGGACGCCGCGGGGAGGGTCGACGACGAAGCTGTCCTGCATGCCCAGGGGCGCGAACAGGCGACGTTCGACATAGCGCTCGTACGGCTCGCCCGACACAGCGGCGATGATGGCGCCCACCAGCTGGTAGTTGAGGTTCGAGTACTCGAACGGCCGGGGTGGCGGGCCCTGCACATGCACCTCGCGCATGGCTGCGAGATGTCGCCGGAGTGCGTCGCGGTCGAGACCAAGGTCGGCAAGGACGGTCCGTCCGTCGAAGGTGCCAAGGCCACTCGTATGCGACAGGACCTGGCGGACCGTGATGCGCTGAGCGGCGGCGGGATCGGCCAGCCGGAGGTCGGGCAGGTAGGTCGTGATCGGCAGATCCAGACCAACCCTGCCCTCCTCGACCAGGGTCATGAGCGCGGCCGCGGCGATCGGCTTGGAAACCGATCCGATCAGCATGGGCGTGGCCGAGGTCAGCGCCTTTCGCGTACGACGCGACGCCACGCCGACCGCGTCGGAATAGACGACTTCGCCATTGGCGATCGATACGTACGCGGCGCCCGGGAGGCGGTGGTCCGCCACGATCCCCGCGAGCGCCGCACGGGCGGCCGCACGGTCCTCCAGTAGGGGACGGGCGTCGGCGGTCGGCACCAGGCACATCGTCGATGCGACGCACCATGCAACGGATCGCAGCATCAGCGCACTCCTGCCCCGAGTCGACCGCATAGAGGATTCCCACACAATCCGGTGATGGGCAAGCCAACGGGAAAACGGGTCGGCTCCGGTCGTCATGGGGCGCCCGGCAGGGCGACCTAGCCAAGACCCGCACGGGACAGCGGCATCCCGCCGAACGCCTTGACCGTGCGCAGCACGAAGCTGGTGTTGACGTCGGCGACCCCTGCGCCGGCCAGCAGGCCGTCGAGCAGGAAAAGGCTGAAGTGCTCAAGGTCGCGCACCACCACGTGCAGCAGGTAGTCCATGTCGCCGGTGAGCGCGTGGCAGGCGATCACTTCGCCGGCGTCGCGCACCTGCCGGGTGAACGCGGCGATCGCCTCGGCATCGTGGCGCGCCAGCTGCACGCGCACGAACGCCTGCAGCCCCAGGCCCAGGCGCTCGGGGTCAACCTGGGCGCGGTAGCCGGCGATCACGCCCTCGCGCTCGAGCCGCTGCACCCGGCGCAGGGCGGCCGAGGGCGAGAGGTGCACGCGCTCGGCGAGCTCGGCGTTGGTCAGCCGCCCCGCCTGCTGGAGCGCGGCGAGCAGCTGGACGTCGATGCGGTCCAGGGGGGTGGCGGCCATCGGCGATCCGGAGCGGAATGACGCACGAATCGTGCGCCGATCGGCCCGTGCCGCGCAACAACGCAAGCTTGTTGCGCCGGTCCGGGGCTAGATTCGTCCGGTCGCGCCCTGCCCGGCGGGCGTCCCCTGCGAGAGAAGCCATGAACGCCGTCCCGCAACGCGTCGAAGCCTCGATGACCGACAAGGGCTACGTGCCGGTCTACACCACCGCGATCGTCGAGCAGCCGTGGGACGACTACACCGGCGTCGAACACGGCACCTGGGCCACCCTGTTCGCGCGCCAGCGGAAGCTGCTGGTCGGCCGCGCCAGCGACGAATTCCTGCAGGCGCAGGACGCGATGGGCATGACCCCGCACGCGATCCCGAAGTTCAGCGAGCTCAACAAGGTGCTCGGCGACGCGACCGGCTGGCAGCTGGTCGGCGTGCAGGGGCTGCTGCCGGAGCTGGACTTCTTCGACCACCTGGCCAACCGCCGCTTCCCGGTGACCTGGTGGATCCGCCGGCCCGACCAGCTCGACTACCTCGCCGAGCCCGACCTGTTCCACGACCTGTTCGGCCACGTGCCGCTGCTGATGATCCCGGTCTTCGCCGACTACATGGCCGCCTACGGCCGCGGCGGGGTCAAGGCGCACGGCATCGGGCCCGAGGCGCTGGCGATGCTCACGCGCCTGTACTGGTACACGGTGGAATTCGGCCTGATCCGCCAGCACGACGGCCTGCGCATCTACGGCAGCGGCATCGTGTCCTCCAAGGGCGAGTCGATCCACTGCCTGGAATCGCCCGCGCCCAACCGCATCGGCTTCGACCTCGAACGCATCATGCGCACGCGCTACCGCATCGACACGTTCCAGAAGACCTATTTCGTGATCGACGGCTTCGACCAGCTGATGGACGCCACGCGGCCCGACTTCGCGCCGATCTACGCGCGGCTGGCCGGCATGGACACGATTCCCGCGGGGCAGGTGCTCGACACCGACCGCGTGTTCAACCGCGGCACGGGCGAGGGCTGGCTGGCCGACGGCGACGTGTAGCGGTGCGGCGCGTCGCGCGGATCGCGCGATCGCCGCCTGCCCCCGATTCGCATGCGCGACGGCCCGGCTCGTGCGGCGCCGTGCGCATGCATGCAGGCGCGCGGTGCACCACCGCATCACGCAGCCGCGCGCATGCTCCGCGCCCCGATCTGGATGCGTGGATGCAATGACGGCCTCGGCGCTGGTGGTGCTCGATGAGCTCGACGACCTCGACACCCTGCTCGCCGAGGCGGTGCGCCGCGCGGGCAGCGGGCCGGACGCGCGCCTGTTCCGCCGGATCGATGCCCAGGCACGGCAGCTGCGCGGGTTGCTGCCCGAACCGCTGCACCGCCGCGTCGACGAGGCCAGCGATGCCGGCAAGCGGGTGATGGACGCCGCCGATCCCGCTGCGCCCAAGCTCATGCTCGAGGTTGCGCAACGCAACCTGCTGGCGGCGGTGCGCCGCTACGTGCGTGAGGTCGCGCTGCAGCGGGCTGCGTGAGGCCGAATCGCGCATGCGATCGCCCTCATCGCCTTTACGCTTGGGGCCCAGCGCCGTTGGCGCCTGCGATCACACGAAATGGTCGGGCACGTCCCCGCACCGGCGACAATGCACGCCCCGCCGACGCCTGCCGCGCCCATGACGCCGACCGCCTCCACCGCCATCTCCCTCACCCGCTTCCTGCTCGAGGCCGAACGCGCGGGCCACATCGAGTCCGACCTGCGATTGTTGATCGAGGTCGTCGCGCGCGCGTGCAAGTCGATCTCGATCGCGGTCGGCAAGGGCGCGCTGGGTGGCGTGCTCGGGGATGCCGGCGAAGGCACCGCGAGCATCAACGTGCAGGGCGAGGCGCAGAAGAAGCTCGACGTGCTGTCCAACGAGATCCTGATGGAGGCCAACGCCTGGGGCGGGCACCTGGCGGCGCTGGCCTCCGAGGAGATGGACCACGCGGTGGCGATCCCCGACGAGCATCCGCGCGGGCGCTACCTGCTGCTGTTCGATCCGCTGGACGGCTCGTCGAACATCGACGTCAACATCTCGGTCGGCACGATCTTCTCGGTGCTGCGCTGCCCGCAGGTCGACACCCCGTGCGACGAGAACTTCCTGCAGCCCGGCACCGCGCAGGTCGCCGCCGGCTACTGCACGTACGGGCCGAGCACGATGCTGGTGCTGACCGTCGGCCACGGCACCCACGCGTTCACCCTCGACCGCGAGGTGGGCAGCTTCGTGCTGACCACGCGCGGCATGCGCATTCCGGAGGAGACGAAGGAATTCGCCGTCAACATGTCCAACCAGCGTTTCTGGGAGCCGCCGATGCAGGCCTACGTGGCCGACCTGCTGGCTGGCAGCGACGGCCCGCGCGGGAAGGACTTCAACATGCGCTGGGTGGCGTCGATGGTGGCCGACGTGCACCGCATCCTGACTCGCGGCGGCATCTTCAGCTACCCGCTGGACGCCAAGTGCGCCGGGAAAGGCGGGAAGTTGCGGCTGATGTACGAGGCCAACCCGATGGCGCTTCTGGTCGAGCAGGCCGGCGGCGCCGCCAGCACCGGGCGGCAGCGCATGCTGGAGGTCGAGCCCACCGGCCTGCACCAGCGCGTGCCGGTGTTCCTGGGCAGCCGGCGCGAGGTGGAGGCGGCGGTCGACTACCACGCGCGGCATGACCGGCAGCCAGGCTGATGCCCGCGCGCGCTCGCCCAGGGTCCGCACCCGCATGACCGACCCCACCGCCGACTTCATCGAGGTCGTCGACGACGCGCTCGACGCGGCCACTTGCGCCGCGCTCATCGCGCGCTTCGACGCCAGCGCGCACCGCGTGCCGGGCCGAGTCGGCGGTGGCGTGCACACCGACCTGAAGGACAGCCTCGACCTCACCATCAGCGGCCGCGCCGAGTGGGCCGACGCCGAGGCGCGGCTCAACCAGGCGGTGTTCGCCGGCCTGCTGCGCTACCTGCGCCGCTACCCGCACGTGCTGATCGCGCCGCTGATGCTCGAGGTGCCCGGTCCCGACGGGCGCGGCCACCGGCTGACCCCCGAACGCATCGCCGCGATGGACGACGCCGCGCTCACCCCGGTGCTCGAGGCGGTGTTCCGCCCCGGCGCGATCAACCTGCAGCGCTACGCCGGCGGGCGTGGCGGCTACCCCTACTGGCATTGCGAGCTCTACCCGCGCGACGCGCAGGCCGAGACGCTGCATCGCCACCTGCTGTGGACGCTCTACCTCAACGACGGCTTCGAGGCCGGCGAGACCGAGTTCCTCTACCAGCACCGCCGCATCGCCCCGCGCACCGGCGCGCTGCTGCTGGCGCCCGCGGCGTTCACCCACACCCACCGCGGCAACCGCCCGGTCGGCGGCGACAAGGTGATCGCCACCAGCTGGGTGCTGTTCAACCGCGCGGAGCGGCTCTACGGCGGCTGACCGGCGCGTCGCGGGCCCGGCGACGCCGCGCACCTAGAATCGATCGAATGAAACGACTCGTGCTGATCGACGGTTCCAGCTACCTCTACCGCGCCTTCCACGCGCTGCCGCCGCTGACGAACGCGGCCGGCGAGCCCACCGGCGCGCTGTTCGGCGTGGTCAACATGCTGCGCGCTACCTTGAACGAGGCGCCCGACTACGTCGCCTACGTGGTCGACCATTCCGGGCCGACCTTCCGCGAGGAGCTCGACCCGGGCTACAAGGCCAACCGCCCGCCGATGCCCGACGACCTGCGCGCGCAGGTGCAGCCGATGTGCGACATCGTGCAGGCACTCGGGATCAGCATCCTGCGCGTGCCCGGGGTCGAGGCCGACGACGTCATCGGCACGCTCGCGGTGCGCGCCTGCGCGGCCGGCATCGACGTGACGGTGTCCACCAGCGACAAGGACTTCGCGCAGCTCGTGCGCGCAGGCGACGGCGGCGCGGGCATCGCGCTGGTCAACACGATGAGCGGCAGCCGCCTGGATTCGGACGAGGCGGTGCTGGTCAAGTTCGGCGTGCGCCCGCGGCACATCGTCGACTACCTCGCGCTGATGGGCGACAGCATCGACAACATCCCCGGCGTGGCCAAGTGCGGGCCGAAGACCGCGGCCAGGTGGATCGAGGAACATGGCGACCTCGACGGCGTCATCGCCGCCGCCGGTGCCATCAAGGGCAAGATCGGCGAGAACCTGCGGCTGGTGCTCGACCGCCTGCCGCTCAACCGCCGGCTCGCCACCATCCGCACCGACGTCGAACTCGAACGCGCGCCGGAGGAGCTGTCCCTGCGTGCGCGTGACACCGCCGCCCTGCGCACGCTGTTCGAGCGCTTCGGCATGCGCCAGGCGCTGCGCGAGCTCGACGGCACCGGCGCCACCACCGACGACACGCAGACCGGCACCCGCAACACCGCCGCCGGCTACGCGCGCGCGGCAACGGCGGCGGTCAGCGTCGACCCCGCGCTGTCGATGCCGGGCGAGTACGAGACGGTGTGCACGCGCGAGGCGCTCGATGCCTGGGTCGCGCGGCTGGTGGATGCGCGGCAGTTCGCCTTCGACACCGAGACCGATTCGCTCGACGCGCTGCGCGCGCGCCTGGTCGGGCTGAGCCTGAGCGTCGAACCGGGGCGCGCCTGCTACATCCCGATCGCGCACGACTACGCCGGCGTTCCGGAACAGCTGCCGTGCGAGGTGGTGCTCGACGCGCTGCGCGCGGTGTTCGCGGACCCGGAGATCGCCAAGGTCGGCCAGCACGGCAAGTACGACCTGCACGTGCTGCGCCGGCACGGCGTGGAGGTGGCCGGCTACGACGACGACACGATGCTGGAAAGCTTCGTCTACAACGCCACCGCCACACGCCACGACATGGATTCGCTGGCGCAGCGCTACCTTGCTGTGGAGACGGTCAAGTACACCGACGTGGCCGGCAAGGGCGCCAAGCAGATCCCGTTCTCTCAGGTGTCGATCGACGACGCCACGCGCTACGCGGCCGAGGACGCCGACATCACCCTGCGGCTGCATCGCGCGCTGCAGCCCAGGCTGATGGAGGTCGACGCGCTGGCGGCGGTGTACCGCGACATCGAGATGCCGCTGGTCCCGGTGCTCGCGCGCGTGGAGGCCAACGGCGTGCTCATCGACGGCGACGAGCTGCGCCGCCAGGGCGCCGACCTCGGCCGTCGCATGCTCGCCCTGCAGCAGCGCGCCACCGAGGTCGCCGGGCGCAGCTTCAACCTCGACTCGCCCAAGCAGGTGTGTGCGTTGCTGTTCGAGGAACTCAAGCTCCCCGCGCTTGTGAAGACCCCCAGCGGGCAGCCCAGTGCGAACGAAGAGGCGCTCGAGGCCATCGCCGATGCGCACGAGCTGCCGCGCCTGATCCTCGATTACCGCGGCATGTCCAAGCTGCGCGGCACCTACACCGACAAGCTGCCGGAGATGGTCAACCCCGAGACCGGCCGCGTGCACACCAGCTACCACCAGGCGGGCGCGGCGACCGGGCGGCTGGCATCGAGCGATCCCAACCTGCAGAACATCCCGATCCGCACCGAGGATGGCCGCCGCATCCGCCGCGCGTTCATCGCGCCCGCGGGACGCCGCATCGTCGCGCTGGATTACTCGCAGATCGAGCTGCGGATCATGGCGCACCTCTCGCAGGACCCGGGGCTGCTGCGCGCGTTCGAGTCCGGCGTCGACGTGCACAAGGCCACCGCGGCCGACGTGTTCGGCAAGACGGTCGACACCGTCGAGCCTGGCGAGCGCCGCGCGGCCAAGGCGATCAACTTCGGCCTGATGTACGGCATGGGCCCGCACGGGCTGGCCAAGCAGCTGGGCGTGTCGCGCGGCGAGGCGCAGGACTACATCGCGCTGTATTTCAGCCGCTACCCCGGCGTGCGCGAGTACATGGAGCGCACGCGGCAACAGGCACGCGAGCAGGGTTACGTCGAGACGGTGTTCGGCCGCCGCCTGTACCTGGAGCACATCAACGCGCGTAGCCAGGGCCTGCGCGCGGGCGCCGAGCGCGCGGCGATCAACGCGCCGATGCAGGGCACCGCGGCGGACATCATCAAGCGCGCGATGGTCGACATCGACGCCTGGCTGCGCGATGGCCACGACGAGTCGGCGCGCATGGTCCTGCAGGTGCACGACGAACTGGTGTTCGAGTGCGAAGCCAGCTTCGTCGACACGCTGGTGGAGGAGGCGCGCGCGCGCATGGCGGCGGCCGCCGGATTGCGCGTGCCGCTGGTGGTCGACAGCGGGGTGGGCGCGAACTGGGACGAGGCGCACTGACAGCCACGGCGGCGTGGTGCGCTGCAATAAACGCCTGCTGAATCCAACACGCTTTTAACGGCTTTCTTCACGAACCATCCATGCGCGCTTTGTTTACCTAGCGCCCGACGGATGCAACGTCCGTCGGCGGATCCGCTCGCTCCCCTCGAGTCGGATCTCAGGAACGCCAGGTCCCTCCCCAGGCCCCGTTCCACCCCCAAGCCCCGCCGGCCCCCCCTGCCTGCGGGGCTTTTTATTGCCTCGCATCCGTGATCCGGCTCATTGCCGTGCTGCCGGCGCGTGCGACACGTGCAGCGGACGCAGCTCAGGTCGGGGATCCTGCGGGTCGTCGCACGTGCCGCGAGCGCGGCACGCGCATCAAGCCAGTTCCGCCAACCAGTCGCGCGGGCGCAGGTAATCGGCCAGGCGCGCCTCCGCGCTGCCGGGCTCGGGCACGTAGCCGTATTCCCAGCGCACCAGCGGCGGCAGGCTCATCAGGATCGACTCGGTGCGCCCGCCCGACTGCAGGCCGAACAGCGTGCCGCGGTCGAACACCAGGTTGAACTCGACGTAGCGGCCGCGCCGGTACAGCTGGAACTGGCGCTCGCGCTCGCCGGACGGCGCGTCGCGGCGCGCGGCGACGATCGGCAGGTAGGCCTCGAGGAAGCCGTCGCCCACCGCACGCTGGTAGGCGAAGTCGCGCTCGAAATCCTCGTTGAGGTCGTCGAAGAACAACCCGCCCACGCCGCGCGTCTCGCCGCGGTGCTTCAGGAAGAAGTAGTCGTCGCACCAGCGCTTGTGCGCCTGGTAGCGCGCGTCGCCCCCGAACGGCCCGCACAGCGCGCGCGCGGTGCGGTGCCAGTGCAGCACGTCGGCGTCCACCGGGTAGAACGGCGTCAGGTCGAAGCCGCCGCCGAACCACCACGCCACCGGCGCGGCCACGCCCCCGGCCTCGCGCGTGGCCTGGAAGAAGCGCACGTTGGCGTGCGTGGTCGGCACGTGCGGATTGCGCGGATGGAACACCAGCGACACCCCGACCGCGCGCCACGACGCGCCGGCCAGCTCCGGCCGCGCCGCGGTGGCCGACGGTGGCAGCGTCGATCCGGCGACGTCGGAAAACCCGATCCCCGCCTGCTCGAACACCGCGCCCCCGCGCAACACCCGCGTGCGCCCGCCGCCGGTGATCGGCTCGCCCGGCGCCTTCTCCCACGCGTCCTCGACGAACCGCGCCGCGCCGTCGGCGTGCTCGATTGCCGCGCAGATGCGGTCCTGCAGGTCGGTGAGGTAGGCGCGGACGGCGGCGAAATCGGGAGCGGCGGAGGAACTCATTCGAGGATCGCCCGCACGGCATCGAGGACTTCATCGACGACCGCCGCCGGTGCGGCCTCGATGCGGCGGAAGCCACGCGCGCGCGCATCGATCGTGCGGGTCTGGTCTCCGAGCACCACGCCCTGCGTGCGCGTGCCGCTGCCCATCAGCGTGACTGCGAATCCGTGCTGCCGCGATGCGGCGGCGCCCTGCGAAATCGGCGCGACCAGCAGCAGCCCGCTTGCCTGGTTGAACGCATCGGCCGACAGCACCAGCACCGGCCTCTCGCCGCGGATCTCGCGGCCGCTGGTGGGGTCCAGGCTGAGCATCAGGATGTCGCCGCGCTTGGGGATGCGCGTGCTCACACCAGCTCGCGCCCGGCGGTGGCGTCCGACAGCCACTCGTCGTCGCGCGCCCACGCCTTCGGGGAGCGCGGACTGGCTGCGAGCCGGTCGGCCAGCGTGCGCCGTGCCCGCTCCACCTTGAGCGATTGGCCTTCGACGGTCAGCTCCACCACCGAGCCGGCCTGCACGTCGAGGCTGCTGGCGATCGCACGCGGGATCGACAGGATGATCGAGCCGCCCGACTGGCGGAGGGTGGCGGTGACGGCCATGGCGGCGCCAGGAAGTTTTACGGGAGTAAAACTCTAGTCGCAGGTCGCCATGGCCGGCAAGCGGCCTGCACAGGGGCGCACGGGCTGGTTCAGGGACCGGCGGCCGGTTTCACCGCACGCTCGAACAGCTCGAGGATCCGCCGGTACTGGTCGTACCAGCTGTCGCTCTCGACGTAGCCGTGCCGTTCCAGCGGATAGCTGGCCAGTTCCCACTTGTCCTTGCGCAGTTCGATCAGCCGCTGCGCCAGCACCACCGAGTCGCGGTAGAAGACGTTGTCGTCGATCATTCCGTGGGCGATCAGCAGGTGGTCGCGCAGCCCTTCCACGTGTTCGATCGGCGAGGAAATGCGGTACGCCTCCGGGTCGAGCATCGGCGTGTTGAGGATGTTCGACGTGTACTCGTGGTTGTACTGCGACCAGTCGGTGACCGGGCGCAGCGCGGCGCCGGCCTTGAAGGTGCCGGGCGACTTGAACAGCGCCATGAACGCCATGAAGCCGCCGTAGCTGCCGCCATAGATGCCGGCGCGCGCGCGGTCGCCCTGCTTCTCGCGCACCAGCCAGTCCAGGCCGTCGAGGTAGTCGCGCAGTTCGGGCGTGCCCATGCGCCGGTAGATCGCGGTGCGCCAGTCGCGGCCGTAGCCGCTGGAGGCACGGAAGTCGAGGTCCAGCACGATGTAGCCCTGCTGCACCAGCAGGTTGTGGAACATCTGCTCGCGGTAGTACTGCGGCCAGCGGTCGTGCACGTTCTGCAGGTAGCCGGCGCCGTGCACGAACATCACGATCGGGTAGCGCCTGCCGGGTTCGGGCGTCGCCGGCCCGTAGTACTTGCCCCAGATCGTGCCGGCGCCATCGCTGCTGGGCACCTGCACGTACTCCGGTTCGATCCACGCGCGCGCCCTGTACGCGGCGGTGCGGGTGTCGGTGAGCTCGCGCACGGCGCCGCCGGTGGCCGGCAGCACCGCCAGCTGCGGCGGCGTGTAGCTGTCGGAATGGCGCACCAGCAGCGCGTCCTCGCGCGGTGACAGCTCGAAGCTTTCCACGCCATCGAGCGCGGTCAGCTCGCGCACCGCGCCGCCGGCGAACGGCACTTCGCAGACCTCGGTGTCGCCGGGCCATGCACGGTTGCAGACGAAGCGGAAGGTGCGGCCATCGCGCGAGAGCTGCGCCGCGCTGACTTCCCACGCGCCGGACGTCAGCTGCCGCGCCGCGCCGCCGGGCGCGGCGGTGTACAGGTGCGAATGCCCCGACTGCTCGGACTGGAACCACAGGGTGTTGTCCGGCGCGAAGCCGAACGTGTTGAAGTTCCAGTTGATCCACGCCGGGTCGGTGAGGCGATGGCGCGTGGTGAGTATCTTGGCCGCGAGGTCGATGCCCGCCAGCCAGCGGTCCTTGTTGTCGATCGCGCGCACGAACGCCACCGCCTGCGTGCCGTCGGTGCTCCAGCGCAGCGGCGGGTTGCGGCCCTCGTCGTCGGTCTCGATGCGCACCGCGCGGTTGCCCTTCAGCGGCTCCTGCCTGGCGGCCTTGCGCAGGTCGGCCAAGGGATCGGTGGCGATGCCCGGCAGCCCGTCGAACGCGAGCTCGTGCGCGCGCGCCTCGCGCACGTCGACCAGCCACAGCGCCTGCGCGCGCGGCGCGTTGCGGCCCACCCGCGTGCGCACCTCCTCGAATTCCTCGTAGCCCGATTCGGTGACGTACTTCGGCATCTTGCCGGCCTGCCCGTCGCCTTCCTTGGGCTGGGTCACCACCAGCAGCCACGCGCCGTCGGGCGAGAGCGCGCTGTCGGCGATCTCGATACCCTCGCCCAGGTACACCGTGCGCGGCGCGCGGGTGGGATCGCCGGCGCGCCACTGCTCGTCCTGCAACCGCGCGGCATCGCGGCGCGCGCGCTGCTCGCGCAGCGTCTCGAACAGGCGCAGTTGCCGCTCGCGCAGGTCGTCCTGCTTGGGCGCCGCGTTCGGGTCCTTGTCGGCCTTGACGTTGGAGGCCTGCGCGACGCCGCTGGATGCATGCCAGCGGAACCAGTCGTGGCCGACGCGGAACACCAGCCCGCCGTCGCTGCCCCACTGCGGGCGCGCTTCGGCGGCCTCGGTGCGGGTGACCTGCACCAGCGCTCCGCTGGCGAGGTCGCGCACGAACACGTCGCCCGCGCGGACGAACGCCATGCGCCGGCCGTTCGGTTCGATGACCGGCTCGTCGCCATCGAGCGTCGCGCGCTGCGCGCCCTCCACGCGCACCGGGGTGCCGCCGGCCACCGGGACCGTCCACGTGTCGCGGATCGTCGCGCCGGCGCGCCTGGCCGTGTAGTGCGCGCGGCTGCCGTCCCAGCTCCACCACACGGCTTCGACCGGCGGGCCGATCCAGTCCGGGTCGGCCATCGCCTGTTCGAGGGTGATGGGCGTCGGCGCGGCGTCCGGCGCCTGCGCGGCGGCGGGCAGGGGAAGCAGCAGTGCACAGGCGAGCAGGGTCGGGCGCATGCGGACGTCGGTCGAAGGGGCGATGGCCTCAGAGCCTAGCAACCGCGCGTGCGGGCGGTCGGCGTGGCGGGCAAGGCATCGCGCCGTCGCTCCATCCCACGCATGCACCGGCGCCGGGACAGGCGCACACTGGCGCGCGTCTCGTGCCCGCCGTGCGACGCGGCGCCCCGGAGCCATGCGTGGATGCACTGATGCTGTCGCGGATCCAGTTCGGGTTCGTCGTCTCGTTCCACATCCTGTTCCCCGCCTTCACGATCGGCCTGGCGAGCTGGCTGGCGTTCGTCGAATGGCGCTGGCTGCGCACCCGCGACGCGCTGTGGCGCGACATCTACTTCTTCTGGCTGAAGATCTTCGCGGTGTCCTTCGGCATGGGCGTGGTGTCGGGGATCGTCATGAGCTTCCAGTTCGGCACGAACTGGGCGGTGCTCTCGGAGAAGGCCGGCAACATCCTCGGGCCGCTGCTGTCGTACGAGGTGCTGACCGCGTTCTTCCTGGAGGCCACGTTCCTGGGCGTGATGCTGTTCGGGTGGAAGCGCGTGTCGGACCGCATGCATTTCCTGGCCACCTGCATGGTGGCGCTGGGGACGCTGATCTCGACGTTCTGGATCCTCTCGGCCAACAGCTGGATGCACACGCCGGCCGGCTATGCGATCGTCGACGCCGGCCTGCCGACGTGGCGCTTCGAACCGGCCAGCTGGTGGCAGGTGATCTTCAACCCGTCGTTCCCATACCGGCTGGCGCACATGGTGCTGGCAGCATTCCTCACCACCTGCTTCGTCATCGGCGGGGTGGCCGCGGGCTACCTGCTGCGCGGCGTGCACGTCGAGGCGGCGCGGCGGATGCTCAGGCACGCCGTCGCGTTCGCGGCCATCACCGTGCCGCTGCAGATCCTCGCCGGCGACCTGCACGGGCTCAACGTGCGCGACCACCAGCCCACCAAGCTGGCCGCGATGGAGGCGCACTGGCACCACGGGCCCGCAGGCGAAGGCGTGCCGCTGGTGGTGTTCGGGATCCCCAACGAGGCTGCCGAGCGCAACGACTACGAGATCGCGATCCCGCGGCTGGGCAGCATCATCCTCACCCATTCGTGGGACGGCGAGATCCAGCCGCTGACCGCGGTGCCACGCGCGGAGCGGCCGCCGGTGGCGCCGGTGTTCTGGTCGTTCCGGGTGATGGTGGGCATCGGCATGCTGATGCTCATGCTGGTCGCGGCCAGCGCGTGGGCGTGGTGGCGCGGCCACCTCGTCGAGCGCGCGCGCTGGGTGTGGCGCGGCTGGCAGGCGATGACGCTCTCGGGTTTCGTGGCGATCCTCGCCGGCTGGTACGTCGCCGAGATCGGGCGGCAGCCGTACGTGGTGTACGGCCTGCTGCGCACCAGCGAGGCGGGCAGCGCGGTGTCGACGGCCAGCGTCTGGACCTCGCTCGTGGCGTTCGTGGTGGTGTACGCGATCGTGTTCGGCGCCGGCATCTACTACCTGCGCCAGCTCGCCCGCAAGGGCCCGGTGCCGCACGAACCGGCGCCCACCACCGAAGGCGGCGAGAAGACACCGATGCGGCCGCTGTCGATGCCCGACGAGGACACCGCAGGCGTGGACGCGCCTGAGCCGGGGGCGATCGTGGAGTCGCGGACATGAGCGAGGGCGTCGCGAGAACGACCGTCGCGCGGCGCGCTCGTGCCCGTCGCCCCTGCGCACGCAGGGGCTTAGCGACTTGGGCTTGTTCGCTGAATGACGCCGAGCGAAGGCACTGGGCCCCTGCTTTCGCAGGGGCGACGGCAAGCATCGGCCCGACCAAGTTGGGGACCCGTCCATGAGCGCGATGGAGTACTGGCTGCCGATCGCCTGGTTCGGCGTGATCGGCTTCGGCGTGCTGATGTACGTGCTGCTGGACGGCTTCGTGCTGGGGCTCGGCATCCTCGCGCCGTTCGCCGAGGACGGGCCGCAGCTGGACCACATGATGAACACCGCCGCGCCGATCTGGGATGGCAACGAGACCTGGCTGGTGCTCGGCGGGGCCGGGCTCCTGGCGGCGTTCCCGAAGGCGTATGCGCTGGTGTTGTCGGCGCTGTACCTGCCGGTGCTGCTGATGCTGCTGGCGCTGGTGTTCCGCGGCGTGGCGTTCGAGTTCCGCTTCAAGGCGCGACGCTCGCGGCGGCTGTGGGGCGTGGCGTTCTCGCTGGGCTCGATCTTCGCGGCGTTCGCGCAGGGGGTGATCCTCGGCGCGCTGGTGGAAGGCATGCCACTGGAGCAGGGCAAGTACATGGGCGGCGCGTTCGGCTGGTTCAGCCCGTTCGCGATGCTCACCGGCGTGGCGGTGGTGTTCGGCTACGCGCTGCTCGGCAGCACGTGGCTGATCCTCAAGACCGAGGGGCCGATGCAGCGCACCGCGCGGCTGCTGACCCGCCCGCTGGTGCTGGTGGTGGCTGCGTTCATGGGGCTGGTCAGCGCGTCGCTGCCGTTCGTGGAGAGCCGGATCATGGCGCGCTGGTTCGACAGCGGGAACTTCTGGTGGCTCGCGCCGGTGCCGCTGCTGGCGCTGGTGAACGCCTTCGCGCTGTGGCGCGCGGCGATGGACGAAGGCCGCGACGCGCGCCCGTTCCTGCTCACGATGACGTTCTTCCTGCTCGGCTTCACCGGCCTGGTGCTCGGCATATGGCCCAACATCGTCCCGCCGGCGCTGTCGATCTGGGAGGCCGCCTCGCCGCCGTCGTCGCAGGGCTTCGTGATGGTCGGCCTGGTCGTGCTGCTGCCGGCGATCCTCGGCTACACGTACTGGTCCTACAGCGTGTTCCGCGGAAAGATCGCGGCGGACGTGGGATATCACTGAACGGCAGAAGCGGGAACGGGGAACGGGGAACAGGGAAGCGGGGCGTGCCGCGGCCCGTGCGTGCGTTGCCAGGTGGACGCGAAAGGAAGCGGCGCTTGCGTCAAGCCCGTAGGATTGCGCAAAGCAGGGATTCCCGCTTCCCCGTTCCCTGTTCCCCGTTCCCGCTCTGCTTCCCCCATGCACGCCTACGTCTACAAAAGCCTGCGCACCGCCGATGCCTTCGTCTACCTGGCCGCGCGCGACGGGCTGGACGCGGTGCCGGCGCCGCTGCGGGAGCGGCTGGAGCCGCTGCGGTTCGTGCTCGACGTCGACCTCGCGCCGCCGCGGCAACTCGCGCAGGTGGATGCCGGGGCGGTGCGCGAGGCGCTGGCGTCGCGGGGGTTCTTCCTGCAGGTGCCACCGGCGGTGGCGGCCGATCCGCTGACCGATGACCACGGCACCGATGCCTGAATCGTCCGCGCCCGGCTCGCGCGTGGTGGCCGTCGTGCTGGTACTGGCGGGCATCGCCGCGATGGCCGCGACCACGCTCGGCGGCATTCCCGCGCTTGCCGCCGCGACGTGCGCGCAGCCGCTGTTGGCGCTCGGCCTGCAGCGGCATGACACGCGCGATGGCGCGCACGTCGCCGCGGTGCTGCTGGCGTGGGGCGTCGGCATGGCGCTGCTGCTGGCGATGGCCACCCCGGCGCTGGGCTGGCTGCGCGCGCAGGGCACGCTCGCGGCGGCGCTCACCGCCAGCGGAGTGGCGGGCCTGGGCGCGATCGCCGGATGGCGCGCGTGGCCGGTGCTCGCGCGGCTGGCGCGCGAGCCGCTCGGGCCTTCGCGTGCGCTGGCATCGCTGCATGACGTCGACTGGAGCGCATGGCGCGGGCTCGGGATCGGTGCGCTGGCGATGCTGGTCGCGGCGCTGGTCGCCTGGCTCGGCGTCGACGCCGGCACACCCTTGCCGCTGCGCGCCGGGCTGGCGGCGGGCGCGGCGGTCGCCAGCGTCGCGCTGCACGTCGCCGCCGCGCGCATCGAGGCGCCCGAGATGCTGCATGCGTCCGGCCTGCCGATGGGCGAGATCGGCACGCCCGCCGAGATCCCCGATGCAGCCGAGCCGCCCCACCCGGCCGATCCGCTCGAACCGCAGCTCTACGCCGCCGCGCGCGGCGGGCGCGTGGAGCGTGCGCTCGAGCTGATCGAGGACGGCGCCGATCCGCACGCGCTGCCGGATGCGCGCGAGCGCGACCGGCGCAGCCTGCCGGTGCTGGCCGCGGTGCTGCCCGACCTGCGCCTGCTGCGCGCGCTCATCAGTCACGGCGTCGACGTCAACGCCGCGCACGCGGGCATGACGCCGCTGCTGGCCGCCACGCGCGACAGCTGGCATGGCCGCCCCGACGCGGTGATGACGCTGCTGGCCAACGGCGCCGACCCGCGCATCGCCGACCACGACGGCAACACCCCGCTGCACTATGCCGCGCGCAGCGCCGATCCCGGCGTGGCCGCGCTGTTGCGCGACGCGCAGGCGGACCTCGACGCGGTGAACGCCGAAGGCCTGACCCCGCTCGGCGTGGCCTGCGCGTGCGGCAACTGGCGCCTGGCGAAGTTCCTGCTCGAACTCGGCGCGCGCGCCGACGCGCCCGGCGCGCGCCCCGCGCTGCTGGCCGCGGCCGGCGGCGACGAGGACGATCCGGCCGGCGTGGCGTTGCTGCTCAAGCTCAAGGCGAAGGTCGACGCGCGCGATGCCGAGGGCCGCAGCGCGCTGCACGAAGCCGCCTTCGCCGGCCATGCGCAGGTGGTCGACGCCTTGCTGGCCGCGCATGCCGATCCCGCCGCCCGCGATGCACGTGGGCGCACGCCACTGCACGAGGCCGCGCGTGGCGCGCACCTGCCCATCGTCGAACGCCTGCTCGCGCAGCCCGTGCGTGGCGGTGGCGCGCACGATGGCTCGGCAAGCGACGCCGACCAGCGTCATGCGCTGCTGCACGCGGTGATGGCCGAGTCCGCCTCGCCCGCGCTCGTCGCGCACCTGCTCGCGCTCGGGCTCGATCCCGAACAGCGCGACATCGACGGCAAGCGCGCGCTGGACCACGCCGCCGAGACCGGGCGCTGGTCGCTGGTCGCGGTGCTCGATCCCGAGCGCGTGCCGGCCCGCGCGCGCGAACGCGAGGACGACGGCGCCGTGTTGCCCGACCGGCCGCCGTCGGTGCTGCTGCGCGAGGCGCTGGATGCCGGCATCGACACCCGCGATTCCGCCGAGCTGTCCGCGCTGGCCGCGTTGATGACGCCCGCCGAACGCGGCGCGCTGCTGCACGACGACGAGGCCGCCGCCGACCCCGCGCGCGTGGCGTGGCTGCTGCGCGCGGGCGCCGACGCGCAGGTGCGCAACGCGCAGGGCGACACGCCGCTGCACGCCTGGCTCGACCGTGGCGGCAATGCGGTCGGGGCGGTGCAGGCCCTGCTCGACGCCGGCATCGCGCCGAGCGGCGCCGGCGGGCTGGCGCGCTTCCTCGCGGCGGCCACGCAATCGCCGCATGCGGCGCGCACGCTGGAACCCTTCGCGCTGCAGCTCCTTGCGCGCGGCGCCGATCCGTTCGGGCGCTCGCGCACGGGCGATCCGGTGCTGGCGCTGGCGGTGCGGCTGGGCTGGCAGCGGATGGTGGAGGCGCTGGTCGACGCCGGCGTGGACCTCGACGCACGCGACAGCCACGGCATGAGCGCGCTGCACCTGGCCGCTGCGCTCGGGCGCGAGCCCGCCCTGCGCGCACTCCTGCGCCGCGGCGCCGCGCCCGACCTGCTCGCCGCCGACGGGCAGACGCCGCTGGGCGTGGCGCTGTCGGCCGGGCGCCGCGACATCGCCGACTGGCTCGACTGGCGCGGCTGGCCGCTGCCCCGTCGCGCGCTGCGCGAGGAGGACGTGCCGGCCGCGGCGATCGTCGGCGACGTCGACGCGGTGCGCCGCCTGCTCGACCTCGGCCTGCCGGCGGATGCCACCGACCACCAGGGCTGCACCGCGCTGCTGCGCGCCGCCGGAGGCGGGCATCGCGCGGTGGTCGACCTGCTGCTGGCGCGCGGCGCGGATCCCGCGCGCGCGGCGCACTCGGGCGCCACCGCGCTGTCGGCGGCGGTGTCGATGCGCCACGTCGAAATCGTCGACCGCCTGATCGGCGCCAACGCCGCGCTCGAGCAGCGCCTGCCCGGCGAGCTCACCGTGCTGATGGTGGCCTGCGCGCTGGGCCTGCCGGACCTGGCCGCGCGGCTGATCGCCGCGGGCGCCGACGTGCACGCGGTCGACGGCCAGGGCCGCACCGCGCTGCACTGCGCGGCGATGTACGGCTTCACCGCGCGCGACCGCAACCGGCTGGTCGCGCTGTTCGACACCCTGCTGCTGGCCGGTGCCGAATCCGGCCTCAACGCCTCGGCCGCCGGCAGCACGCCGCTGCTGCTGCTGGTCGGCGCGCGCGCCGAGCCCGGCAGCGCCGCCGACGAGGACGTGCTGGTGGCCGCCGCGTCGCTGCTGGTGGAGAACGGCGCAACGCTCGACGCGCAGGACCCGCGTGGCTTCGGCCCGCTGCACCTGGCCGCGCTGCACGGCCTGCTGCGCGTGGTGCGCTGGCTGCTGCGCAGCGGCGCCGACCCCGACCTGCGCGACACCCTCAACCGCCCGCCGCGCGAGATCGCGGTGATGCGCGGCTTCGTCGACATCGCCGCCGAATTCGCACCGGCCACGGCGCAGGGCCAGCCGGTATCCGTCGCGCGCCTGCTGCGCGATCCGCAGGCCTAATCGACAGGAGTCGCCGGGACGGTCGCGGTGCGCCGGCCGTCGGCCACGACCGCATTCTCCCGATCGGCCTCGAACAGCGCCTCCAGCTCCGCACGCGCCTCCTGGGCGGACTGGCGCAGCGCATCCTCGTCGTCCTGCAGCAGGTACTGCGAGTGCAGCAGGCGCTCGTCGTGCGCGCGGAAGTGCTCGACGTGTGCGCGCGCGGTCGCCGCGTCGATGCCGAGCGCCACCAGCACGTCCTCGCCCAGGCGCAGGCTCGAATGCAGGGTCTCGCGGATCGCGGTGGCGCCGAGGTCCATCAACTGCCACGCATGCCGCCGGTCGCGCGCGCTGGCCAGCACGCGCGCGGCCGGGTACAGCCGCCGCACCACGCGCACCGCGCGCAGCGACGCATCGGCGTCCTCGATGGCGATCACGAACACCCGCACCGCCTGCGCGCCGGCCGAGCGCAGCAGCTCGGCGCGCGCCGGGTCGCCGTAGTACACGACGTTGCCGAACCGGCGCACGAAGTCCACCTGGTCGGCGGAGGGCTCGATCGCCACGAACGGCACCTTGTGCGCGGCCAGCAGGCGCGCCACCACCTGCCCGAAGCGGCCGAAGCCCGCGACCAGCACCTCCGGATGCCCGTCGGGGATGGCATCGAACGCGCGCGCCGGCACGCGCCTGCTGCCCAGCAGCGCGTTGATGCCGACCACCAGCAGCGGGGTGAGCGCCATCGACAGTCCCACGCTCGCCACCAGCCGGTCGCGCAGCACCACGTCGAGCAGGCCCGCGCGCATCGCCTCGGCGAACACCACGAACGCGAACTCGCCGCCGAGCGCGAGCACCGCGCCCAGGCGCAGCGCCTCGCGCGCGTCCAGCCGCCCGATGCGCCCGACGGCGAACAGCAGCACGGACTTCACCGCCAGCAGCGCGCCCACCAGCCCCGCCAGCAGCAGCGGTTCGGCCATCGCGCGCTGGAGGTCGATGCTCATGCCCACGGCCATGAAGAACAGCCCGAGCAGCAGGCCCTTGAACGGATCGACCTGCGCCTCGAGCTCGTGGCGGAACTCGCTGTCGGCCAGCAGCACGCCGGCCAGGAACGCGCCCAGGCCCGGCGACAGCCCTGCCAGCGTCATCAGCCATGCCGACCCCAGCACGGTGAGCAGCGCCGCGCCGGTGAACACCTCGGGCATGCGCGTGCGCGCGACGATGCGGAACACGTGGCGCAGCACCACGCGCCCGCCCACCACCACCGCGGCGATCACCGCGATCGCCTTGCCGATCGCCAGCCACGGCACCCCAGCGTCCATCGCCGCGGCCTGGCCCAGCAGCGGGATCGCCGCCAGCAGCGGGATCGCCGCCAGGTCCTGGAACAGCAGGATCGCGAACGCGGTGCGCCCGTGCGGCGCGGTGAGCGCGTTGCGCTCGGACAGCAGTTGCAGGCCCACCGCGGTCGAGGACAGCGCCAGCCCCGCGCCGACCACCAGCGCCGCCTTCCAGCCCAGCCCGGCGGCCAGCGCCAGCGCGCCGAGCGCGAGCGTGGTCACCGCCACCTGCGCGCCACCGATGCCGAACACCGGCCCGCGCATCACCTTCAAGCGCTGCGGCGACAGCTCCAGGCCGATGACGAACAGCATCATCACCACGCCGATCTCGCTGGCGGCCAGCACCGGCTCGGGATGCGCGATCACGCGCAACCCGAACGGCCCCAGTGCCACGCCGGCGGCGAGATAACCGAGCACCGCGCCCAGGCCGAAGCGCCGGAACACCGGCACCGCGACGACCGCGGCGAGGAGGAACACCAGGGCGAGTTCGAGGCCGGTGCCGTGCATGCGTGCTGCTCCCCGCCGCATCGCGCGGCACCGGGCGATGGTAGCGAGACATGCCACCCGCCACGGCGCGGTTGCCGGGATGCAGCGGTGCGGCTAGCCTGCGGCTCCTTTCGAAGGAACGAATGCGATGCGCGCTATGCCCCTCACCCTTGCCCTCCTCCTCGCGCTCGCTGCGCCCGGTCCGGCTGCCGCGGTGGACGCGTCCGCGCCGCCGCCACGCGCCAACGCCCAGATGGTCGAGGGCTTCGACGCCCCGATCCTGACCCGCAAGGTGGATGGCACGGTGGTCATTGCGCCCGACGGTTCGGTCAAGGCCTACCACCGCGAGCCGGACGCCGAACTGCCCGCAAGCGTCGCCACGAGCCTCGATGCGCTCGTGCGCGGCTGGCGGTTCGAGCCGGTCGTCATCGACGGACGCGCGGTCGAGGCCTCCACGCGGATGCGGGTGACGCTGGCCGCGCGCGCGCAGGGCAAGGACGGGTACGCGGTCGGGATCGACAACGTGACGTTCCCGCCGAATCCGAAGGCCATCGATGTCGGCCCGCTGCAGCCGACCGTGTCGATGCGCGGCAACGGCCACGGCATCCACCTGCCGGGCGCGCTCGCGGGCGCCGGCATCGACATGGACCTGCTGGTGCACCTGCGGATCGGCGCCGATGGCCGGGTGGTCGATGCGATGGTGTCGCAGACCAGCTTCCTCAACGCCACCGGTGGCGCGCGCCAGTTCGGCAAGGTGGCCAAGCAGGTGGAGGACGCCGTGCTGCGCGCGTCCCGCCGCTGGCGCTTCGACGTGTCGTGGCCGCAAGGCGCGTCGCCGACCGGGCCGACCTACGACGGCGCCATGCCGGTGAGCATCCGCTTCGACAACCCGAAGGTCGATGCGGTCAACGTGTGGAACACCGAGGTGCGCAGCGCAAAGCGCATCCCGTCGTGGGTGCGCGCCGAGGACGGCGACCGGCTCGCGGGCGTGTCGGACCTGCGCGACGGCGAGGTGGCCGGCGCCCACAGCCCGTACCGCCTGCGCAGCGCGGTCCGCGGCGTCTCGCTCTGACGGGCCCGCACCGGCGCCTGCGTCACGCCGCGGGGATGCGCCGGTCCGCCATCGCCGCGACATCCGCCTCGACGATCGCGCGCAGCACCTGCATGTCGACGTCCGCGAGCTTCGGAATCGACAGGCAGGCGTTGCCGGTGACGCGGTGCCGGCCGAGCCTCGCCAACAGCGGCGCGATGCCCGGGCGGCCGGTCATCACGTAGACCACCGTCGCGCTGCTGCGCGGCGCGAAGCCGGCGACCGGCCAGGGCGTGACGCGCCCGTCGGCGGTGCAGTTGGCGTACTGGCCGAAGCCGACGATCGACGGGCCCCACAGCACCGCCGGCTCGCCGGTGACCTCCTGCATCAGTGCCACCAGTGCGTGCCCGTCGCTGCGGCGTGGCTCGGGTTGCGCGTCGAGGTACTCCGTCACCGATGCCGTGGTGGGCTGGGTCTTGGGTTCCGGCATCGCGGCGCATCCGCCAGGCAGAGCCACCGATGCTGCGCCCGGGGGGTGCCGCATGCAATCGCACCCGTACGCGCATGCCGTCGCTCCTGCGCACGCAGGAGCCCAGCGCCTCGGGCCGTCTGGCGCAGCAAGTCACTGGGCCCCTGCGTGCGCAGGAGCGACGGCGGTGTCGGGGAGGCTGCTGGCCCGCAGCGATCGCCGCCGCGCATGTCGAAACGACGACGCCCCGCACGGGGCGGGGCGTCGGGGTGTCGCGCGGCGGGATGCCTCAGCGCTTCATCGAGGCGAAGAACTCGTCGTTGGACTTCGAGCTCTTCATCTTGTCCAAGAGGAACTCCATCGCGCCGATCTCGTCCATGCCGTGCAGCAGCTTGCGCAGGATCCAGATCCGCTGCAGCAGATCCGGCTCGATCAGCAGGTCCTCGCGCCGCGTGCCGGACTGGTTGACGTTGATCGCCGGGTACACGCGCTTCTCGGTGATGCGGCGGTCCAGGTGCACCTCCGAGTTGCCGGTGCCCTTGAACTCCTCGTAGATCACCTTGTCCATCGCGCTGCCGGTGTCGACCAGCGCGGTGGCGATGATCGTCAGCGAGCCGCCTTCCTCGACGTTGCGCGCCGCGCCGAAGAAGCGCTTCGGGCGATGCATCGCGTTGGCGTCGACGCCGCCGGTGAGCACCTTGCCGGAGCTCGGCACGACATTGTTGTAGGCACGCGCGAGACGCGTGATCGAGTCGAGCAGGATGACGACGTCCTTCTTGTGCTCGACCAGGCGCTTGGCGCGCTCGATCACCATCTCGGCGACCTGCACGTGGCGCGCGGCCGGTTCGTCGAAGGTCGAGCTGATCACCTCGCCGCGCACGGTGCGCTGCATCTCGGTGACTTCCTCGGGCCGCTCGTCGATGAGCAGCACGATCAGGTGCACGTCGGGATGGTTGTAGGTGATGGCCGACGCGACCTGCTGCATCATCATCGTCTTGCCCGCCTTGGGCGGCGAGACGATCAGCGCGCGCTGGCCCTTGCCCTGCGGCGCCATCAGATCGAGGATGCGGCCGGTGATGTCCTCGGTCGATCCGTCACCGCGCTCGAGCTTGAACTTGCGGCGCGGGAACAGCGGCGTGAGGTTCTCGAACAACACCTTGTTCTTCGACGCCTCGATCGGCTCGCCGTTGATGGTGTCGACGATGTTGAGCGCGAAGTAGCGCTCGCCGTCCTTGGGCCAGCGGATGCGCCCGGAGATGTGGTCGCCGGTGCGCAGGTTGAAGCGGCGGATCTGCGAGGGCGAGATGTAGGTGTCGTCGGGGCCGGCCAGGTAGCTCGCCTCGGCCGCGCGCAGGAAGCCGAAGCCGTCGGGCAGGATCTCCAGCACACCGTCGGCGGCGACGCCTTCGCCATGTCGGGTCAGCACCTTCAGCAGCGCGAAGATGATGTCCTGCTTGCGCGCGCGCGCCACGCCTTCCTGGATCTGCAGCTGGTCGGCGAGTTCGAGCAGCTTCGGCGCGGGCATGCGCTTGAGGTCGCCCAGCGAGTACTGCGGGAAGCCCTCGGGCACCTGCGGGTGCGGGCGCGGCACGAAGGTCTCGCCATTGCCGCCGTCGTCGGACATCCCGCCGTCACGGTAGCGCTCGCGCTGGCGGTCGCGGCGGTTGCGGAAGCGGTCGCGGCGGCTGGGCCGGTTGGGATCGAAGTCACGCGGCTGGCCGTTCTGGCTTGGCTGCCCCTGCGCATCCGACGCGCCGGCCTCGCTGCGAGGGGTGGACTCGGCCGCCGCGCCTGCCGGCGGGGCCGGTGGCGGTGCCGCCTCGCGCGTGGCGGGCGCGGGGGGCGGCTGGGTGGCGGGTGCGGCGTCGGCCTTGGGCGCGCGCGGCTTGCGCACGCGCTTCTCGGCGACGTCGCCGGATTCGTCGGTGGGGTCGGACAAGTGGAAGTTCCTCTAAGCCGCGATCGCCCGCATCGGCGGGCGCAAGCGTCAGGAAATGGGATCGAAAGGAAGACTGCGCGGCGGTCCGTCGCGGGTCCCGCGTCGCCGGCAGCCCGGACGCTAACACCGCAGGCGCGGATGCGGCAAGCGCCGCGGTGGGGCAGGAGGTGCTTGCAGACAGGAAGCGTGGCCGATGGCGACGCGTTTGCCGGGCGGATCGATCCGCGTCGGAAAGCGCCGGGGCGGTACGGGTTAGCACCCCGGTTGCGTCGTGATACCGGTTAGCACGTGACGTGGCGGCGGGACGGCATGGCTGACCGCCGCACTGGCATCGTAGGCCGGGTGTGGTGCCGCCGCATCGGGCGTCCGCTAGGCTGGACCGCGGCGGGTGCCGATGCACCGGTGCGCTCTCCGCACCCCGCTGGCACCCGCACATCGTGCAGGGTTGCGGTGTCCCGGCGTTGCGGGCCGCCGCGCGCTCGTGCGCCGCCCGCAGTGCCTCAGAGCGCCTTGTCGATCAACTGCTTGAGCTGCGCCTTGCCCACCGCGCCGACCTGCTGGCCGTGGACCTGGCCATCCTTGAACAGCAGCAGCATCGGGATCGAGCGCACGTGGTACTTCATTGCCGTGGCGCGGTGGTGGTCGACGTTGACCTTGGCGATCTTCACCTTGCCGGCGTATTCGCCGGCGAGCTCGTCGAGCGTCGGCGCGATCATCTTGCACGGGCCGCACCATTCGGCCCAGAAGTCCACCAGCACGGGCTCCGGCGACTGCAGCACGGCGGCATCGAAATCGGCGTCGCCGACCTGCATCACGGCATCACTCACGGCTCTCTCCTGCACGGGCCAGGCCCGGCGGTCCCGGGCTGGCGGAAGGTTGCGTTAAACTGGGGCGTTATCGGCGCGGCTTCAAGGCCGTGCATCCCGGCCGGTGCGGCGGGTCGGCGCGGGCCCTGGACGCCTGCCTGCCCAGTCCGCCCGGCCAGCCCGTCCGTCCAGTGTCCCCTCCGGAGCGTCCCGCATCGCGCGGAACGTCGCCGGTCCATCCGTGTCGCCGCAGTGCGCGACCGCCCCGGCAGTCTGCTTGGCAGCCGCCACCCACGCAAGCGCCCGCAGCGGCGCGCGAGCCATCCGATCGCATGAGCGACAAGCCCCTTACCGACGTCACCTTCGACGCGTTCGACCTGCACCCCAGCCTCTCGGCCGGGCTGGAAGCCGCCGGATTCACCCGCACCACGCCGATCCAGGCGCTCACCCTGCCGATCGCACTGACCGGCCGCGACGTCGCCGGCCAGGCGCAGACCGGCACCGGCAAGACGCTGGCGTTCCTGGTCACGGTGATGAACCGCCTGCTGACGCGTCCCGCGCTGGCCGAGCGCAAGCCCGAGGACCCGCGCGCGCTGATCCTGGCGCCCACCCGCGAGCTCGCCATCCAGATCCACAAGGACGCGGTGAAGTTCGGCAGCGACCTCGGCCTGAAGTTCGCCCTCGTCTACGGCGGCGTGGACTACGACAAGCAGCGCGAGCTGCTGCAGAAGGGCGCCGACGTCATCATCGCCACGCCTGGCCGGCTGATCGACTACGTGAAGCAGCACAAGGTCGTGTCGCTGCACGCCTGCGAGATGTGCGTGCTCGACGAGGCCGACCGCATGTTCGACCTCGGCTTCATCAAGGACATCCGCTTCCTGCTGCGGCGCATGCCCGAGCGCACCACGCGGCAGACGCTGCTGTTCTCGGCCACCCTGAGCCACCGCGTGCTCGAGCTCGCCTACGAGCACATGAACGAGCCGGAGAAGATCGTCGTCGAGAGCGAGTTCGTCACCGCCGCACGCGTGCGCCAGAAGGTGTACTACCCGTCCGACGAGGAGAAGATCCCGCTGCTGCTGGGCCTGCTGTCGCGCAGCGAGGGCGCGCGCACGATGGTGTTCGTCAACACCAAGGCATTCGTCGAGCGCGTCGCGCGTGCGCTGGAGCGCGGTGGCTACCGCGTCGGCGTGCTCAGTGGCGACGTGCCGCAGAAGAAGCGCGAGAGCCTGCTGAAGAAGTTCCAGGCCGGCCAGCTCGAGATCCTGGTGGCCACCGACGTCGCCGCGCGCGGCCTGCACATCGATGGTGTGTCGCACGTCTACAACTACGACCTGCCGTTCGATGCCGAGGACTACGTGCACCGCATCGGCCGCACCGCGCGGCTGGGCGCGGAAGGCGACGCGATCAGCTTCGCCTGCGAGCGCTACGGCATGTCGCTGCCCGACATCGAGGCCTACATCGAGCAGAAGATCCCTGGCGAGCACGTGTCGGCCGAGATGCTGGTCGCGCTGCCGCGGCCGCCGCGCGAGAAGGTCGCGGGCGATGACGACGAGAGCATCAGCACGATCTTCCGCGAAGCGCGCGAGCAGAAGGCCGCCGACGAGGAGCGTCGCGGCGGCGGGCGTGGCGCGCGTGGCGCCGGCGCCGGCGGTGCCGGGCGCGGTCCACGCGGCGCGGGTGGCCGCGACGGCGAGCGGCGTCCGCGCCGCCCGCGCACCGGCGACGGCGATGCAGTGGCGGCAACGCCGCCGGCCACGGCCGTGGCGCCGGCCACGCCGCCTGCCGCACCGGCGTCCGCACCGCTCGCAGCCGCGCATGACGAATTCGCCAGCAGCGAGCGCAAGCCGCGCAAGCGCCGCCGGCGTCGCGGTGGCAAGCGCATCGAGGGCGAGGCGATGACGGGCGCCAATGGCGCCCCGGTGGCGGCCGCCAATGCCGCGCCATCGGTCCCGCAATCGCCCGCGCCGTCCGCCGCCGCGGTGCCGGCCGTTGCCAAGCCCGGCCTGCTCGGGCGCATCGGCCGCACGCTGAAGTCGCTGGTCACGCGCGCGCCAAGCGCCCGGCACTGAGTCGCGCGACGCACGCGCGACAACCACGCCTTTCGCTGCCCGTCGCCGCTGCGCATTGCCCGTCGCCCCTGCGGACGCAGGGGCCCAGTGCCTTCATCGAGGTGACAGGACTGCGGGTCACGAGTTGCTGGACCCCTGCGTTCGCAGGGGCGACGGCTGGGGCGATGCCGCCCTTCGAGGCAAGACATGCGCCGGGCCAGACGAAGGATGCGCTGGCTCCACATGGCCACGACGGATCGGGCCGATCGCAGCCGCGCAGGCGCGCCTCTACACTCGCGCCATGAGCACGTTGCGTTTCGATCGCGTCGGCAAGCGCCATGCAAGCGGGCTGGAGGCGTTGAGCGACGTGTCCTTCGAGGTGCCGCCGGGGCAGATGCTGTTCGTCACCGGCCCCTCGGGCGCGGGCAAGAGCACGCTGCTGCGGCTGGTGCACCTGTCCGAGCGCGTCACCCGCGGGGCGGTGCTGTTCGGCGGGACCAACCTGGCCAAGCTGCGCGGGCGCAAAGTTGCGCTGCACAGGCGCGAGATCGGCGTCGTCTACCAGGACCACCGCCTGCTCGCCGACCGCAGCGTGTTCGACAACGTCGCGCTGCCCCTGGTGCTGCGCGGCATGCGCCGTTCGGACATCGGCAAGCGCGTGCGCGTGATCCTCGACAAGGTCGGCCTGCATGCCCGCGCCGCCGCGCTGCCGACGCAGCTGTCAGCCGGCGAGCAGCAGCGCGTGGGCATCGCGCGGGCGGTGGTGGGCGAGCCGAAGCTGCTGGTGGCCGACGAGCCGACCGGAAACCTCGATCCCAGCCTGTCGGCCGAGATCATGGCGCTGTTCGCCAGCCTGCCCGAGCGCGGCACGAGCGTGCTGGTGGCCAGCCACGACCTCGCGCTGGTCAAGCGCATGAGGAAGCGCGTGCTGGTACTCGACCGCGGGACGCTGGTCGACGACATCGATCCGGGGGAGTTGGCGGAATGACCGCGCCACTTGGCCATCGCGCGATGCCATCCGTAGCGGCGCGCCTGCGCGCCCGTCGCGGAACCGCCTTCGACGACGCAGGCGTGCAGGCACGCCTCGAAGGGTTCGATGGCGCAGGCGTGCAGGCAGGCCGCTACGGGTTGGGTGGTGCGGGCGTGCAGGCACGCCTCTACGTCGACCTTGCACGCATGTGCGTCGAGGGCGGCCGATGACGGCGACCCGTTCCCGCATCGGCACCTGGCTCGACCACCACGCCTACAGCCTGGTCGCCAGCATCGGCCGCCTCGCGCGCAAGCCGTGGGCAACCGGGCTCACCGTCGGCGTCATGGCGATCGCGCTGGCCTTGCCGCTGGCGCTGTCGGCGGCGTTGCAGAACCTGCAGCGCTTCGCCGGCGACGTGCAGGATTCGCGGCGGCTCGGCGTGTACCTCGACGACGGCATCGACGCCGCCGCCGCGCGCGCGCTCGCCGATGCGGTGCGCGCGCGTGCCGATGTCGCCGCCCTCGAACTGCGTACGCCGGCGCAGGGCCTGGAGGAACTGCGCGCCTCGGGCCTGGCCGCGGCGGTGGACGCGCTCGAGGCCAACCCGCTGCCGTACCTGCTGCTGGTCACGCCGCGCGGGGACGAGGCACGGCTGGCCGCGTCGCTGCAGCTGCTCGACGGCGTCGATGCCGTGCAGCACGACGCGGCATGGCGCACGCGCCTGGGCGGCTGGATCGACTTCGGCACGCGCCTGGCGCTGGTGCTTGGCGCCCTGCTGGCCGGCGGCGCGCTGCTGGTGGTCGGCAACACCGTGCGCCTGGACATCCAGTCGCGCCGCGAGGAAATCGGCGTGCTGCAACTGCTGGGCGCCACCGACGGGTTCATCCGCCGGCCGTTCCTGTACCTGGGCGCGTGCTACGGCGTGCTGGCCGGCGCGCTGGCGCTGGGCGTGCTGACGCTGCTGCAGGTGGCGCTGGCCGCGCCGGTGGCGCGCCTGGCGGCCAGTTACGCAAGCGTGTTCGCCATCACGGGCTTCGATGCGGCGAACGCGGCCGCGATCGTCGTGGGCAGCGGCATACTGGGCTGGCTCGGCGCCTGGCTCGTGGCCGGCCACTACCTCCGCCAGACGCGCCCGGCCTGATGAGCGACACCACCGCCTTTCGCCATGTCGACGCCGACGCCCCGCGCGTGATGGTGGTCGACGGCAGCCGGCTGGTGCGCAAGCTGATCGGCGACGTGCTGCTGCGCGAGATCCCCGGCGTGGACCTGGTGAACTGCGGCTCGATCGCCGATGCACGCGCGGCGCTCGCCGCCGGCCCGGTGAACCTGGTGACCACCGCACTGGTGCTGCCCGATGGCGACGGCCTGGCACTGGCGCGCGTGGTGCGCGAGGCCTCCGGGCAGGCGTACGTGCCGATCATCGTGGTCTCCGGCGAGGCGCAGGCGACCTTGGAGGCGCGCCGCTTCACCGAGGACGTCACCGACTACTTCGACAAGTCGCTCGGGCAGGCCGCGCTGGCCGCGTTCATCCGCGGCTACGTCCACCCCGAGCCGGTGCCGGGCGCGCGCGTGCTGTACGTCGAGGACAGCCGCGTGGTCGCGCTGGCGACCAAGCGCATGCTAGAGCGCGCGGGCATCACCGTGTTCCATTTCGTCGGCGTGGAGGAGGCGCTCGAGTACCTCGAGGGCTTCCGCGGCCAGGCCGATCCCGGCGCCGACCTGGTGCTCACCGACGTGTACCTGAAGGGCGCGCTCAGCGGCAACGACCTGCTCGACCGCGTGCGCGGCGACTTCGGCTACGGCAAGCGGCGCCTGCCGGTGCTGGTGATGACCGGGGACGCCAACGTCGGCAACCAGGGCGAACTGCTGCGCGCCGGCGCCAACGACCTGGTGCTCAAGCCGATCGAGGAGCGCCTGCTGATGACCAAGACGCTGTTCCAGCTGCGCCTGGCGCGGATGTAGGCAACGCTCTCGGCCACGCGTTCCAGGCCCATGCAATGCATCGGGTGGGCCTCGGCCCACCATCGTCGATTGGGCGACACGGTGGGCCAGGGCCCACCCTATGGCGGTCGTGCACCGCGTGCCACCATCGCGCGATGGCCGACAGCGACCGCATCAGGCTCGAACCGTCATGGAAGGCGCGCGTCGGCGACTGGCTGCTGCGCGAGGACATGCGGGCGCTGTCGACGTTCCTGCGCGAACGCCGTGCCGCGGGCGCGACGATCCATCCGCCGATGGGCGAGGTGTTCGCGGCGTTCGACGCGACGCCGTTCGATGCGGTGAAGGTGGTGGTCCTCGGCCAGGATCCGTACCACGGCCCGGGCCAGGCACACGGCCTGTGCTTCTCGGTGCGGCCGGGTGTCGAGGTGCCGCCGTCGCTGGCCAACATCTTCAGGGAGCTCGAGCGCGACCTCGGCGTGCCGCGACCCGACCACGGCTGGCTGCTGCCGTGGGCGCGGCAGGGCGTGCTGCTGCTCAACAGCGTGCTCACCGTCGAGGCCGGCCGCGCCGGCAGCCACCAGGGCCGCGGCTGGGAGGGCTTCACCGACCACGTCGTGGAGACCCTCGACCGCGAGCGCGAAGGCCTGGTCTTCATGCTCTGGGGCAGCTACGCGCAGGCCAAGGGCAAGGTCATCGACGCCCGGCGCCACCGCGTGTTGCGGGCCCCGCATCCCTCGCCGCTGTCGGCGCACCGGGGGTTCATCGGCTGCGGCCACTTCCGCGCCGCCAACGAGTGGCTGGTGCGGCGGGGTGCCGCGCCGGTGGACTGGTCCCTGCCGCCGCGGGCCACGCTGCCCGCGTAAGCGCCGTGCGGGCAGGCGCGCGCCTGCCGATCGTCACCGGTTGGGAACGGGAGGCGCGGCCCAATACCAGGCGAGTGGGCATCCGTTGCATCCCGTGCGAGTACTGGGCCATCGATCGCTGTCCGTTCCATGAATGCAACGATCAGGGCCTGTCTTGCCTTTAGCACTCATCCATGACGACTGCTAACATCCCCTCCATGACCGACCTCGCCCTGTCCAATCCCCTCGTCGCCAACAACCTGCCCGTGCTCGGCGGCGGGCCGCTGGCGGCCGCGGGTTCGCTGGATGCGTACATCAACGCCGTGCACCGCATCCCGGTGCTCAGCGCCGAGGACGAGCAGGCGCTCGCGCGTCGCTACCAGTCGCAGGAGGACCTCGATGCCGCCCGCGAGCTGGTGCATTCGCACCTGCGCTTCGTGGTGCATGTCGCGCGCGGCTACAACGGCTATGGGCTGCAGCTGGGCGACCTGATCCAGGAAGGCAATATCGGCCTGATGAAGGCGGTAAAGCGCTTCGACCCCGACCAGGGCGTGCGCCTGGTCAGCTTCGCCGTGCACTGGATCCGCGCCGAGATGCACGAGTTCATCCTGAAGAACTGGCGCATCGTCAAGGTCGCCACGACCAAGGCGCAGCGCAAGCTGTTCTTCAACCTGCGCAAGAGCAAGAAGCGCCTGGGCTGGATGAACGATGCCGAGGTCACTGCGGTCGCCAACGACCTCAACGTCTCCAAGCGCGAGGTGCTGGAGATGGAGTCGCGGCTGTCCGGGCGCGACATCGGCTTCGACCTGCCGGACGAGGACGACGACAATGCACCGCCATCGCCGGCCGCGTACCTGCGCAGCAGCGAGGAGGATCCCTCGCAGGCCTACGAACGCGCCGACGAGGAGGACAACCAGCTCGCGCTGCTGCGCGAGGGGCTGTCTGGCTTGGACGCGCGCTCGCGCGACATCATCCGGCGGCGCTGGCTCGACGGCGAGGCGAAGGTCACGCTGCAGGAGCTGGCCGACGAATACGGCGTCAGCGCCGAGCGCATCCGCCAGGTCGAGGCCAACGCACTGAAGAAGATGCGCGCGCTGTTCGCGGCGTAAGCGGCGCGACAACGGAGTCTCGCGGTAGGGCGGCCCCGAAGACGGGGCCGCTTTTGTTTCTGGCCGCGGCGTAACCGCCTGGGCCGGGTTGCCGTCGCCGCTCTCTCTCTCTCTCTCTCTCTCTCGTCGCACGATGCCGCTGCAAAGTCGCTGGGCCCCTGCGTTCGCAGGGGCGACGGATGTTGTTCCAGGTGCCGTGACGCGCCTGCTCACCAATTGGGTTCGTCGCCCCTGCGGACGCAGGGGCCCAGTGCCTTGAACGCCGTCGCGTGCGCGACGCCGTCCGCTCAACCCGCGCGGCGCGCCAGCGTGGCTTCCAGCGCGACCTGGTCGGCGGCGAAGCGGCGGATGCCGTCGGCGAGCTTCTCGGTCGCCATCGCGTCCTCGTTGTGCTGCCAGCGGAAGGCGGGCTCGGCCAGTGGAGTGGGTCGCGTTGACGTGTCGTCGTCCCCATCAGCGCGCAGCGCCGGGGTGACGGTGTCCGCGCTCGCGCTGAGCGCATCGAGCAGGTCCGGGGCGATCGTGAGCCGGTCGCAGCCGGCGAGCGCGAGCACCTGCCCCGTGTTTCGGAAGCTCGCACCCATGACCACGGTGGCGTAGCCGTGGCGCTTGTAGTGCCGCCAGATGCGCGTGACCGACTCCACGCCGGGATCGGCGTCCGGTGTCGCCGGCGCCGGCGCGCCCTGCGCGCGGTGCCAGTCGAGGATGCGGCCCACGAACGGCGAGATGAGGTGCACGCCGGCATCGGCGCAGGCCTGCGCCTGGGCGAACGAGAATAGCAGGGTGAGGTTGCAGGCGATGCCCTCGCGCTCGAGCTGCGCGGCCGCGCGGATGCCTTCCCAGGTCGCGGCGACCTTGATGAGGATGCGGTCGGCGCCCACGCCCGCGTCGGCGTAGCGCGCGATGAGCCGGCGCGCCTGCGCGGCGGTGGCGTCGGTGTCGAACGACAGCCGTGCATCGACTTCGGTCGACACGCGGCCCGGCACCAGCGCGGCGATGCGCGTGCCGATGGCGACGGACAGGCGCTCGGCGGCGTCGCGCACGCGCGCGCCGGCATCGTCGCCGCGCGCGTCGGCGAGCGCGCGCGTGACATCGCCGGCATACGCCGGCAACGCCGCCGCCTTGAGCAGCAGCGAGGGATTGGTGGTGGCGTCCGTGGGGCGGAACCGCGCGATGGCATCGAGGTCGCCGGTGTCGGCGACCACGACGGAGTGGGTGCGGAGCTGGTCGAGGGTTGTCATCGGGCGATTGTCTCGCAGGACAGGCGCTCGGACGCGGATCAACGCGGATCAACGCCGACGCGGATCAACACGGATCAACGCGGATTGGCGCGGATGAAAGGCGACATGCAATGGAGAACGCGGTTGCCGAACGTCGTCGCCCCTGCGCACGCAGGGGCCCAGTGCCTTTGACGTTGCCTGATCACCACATGAGCCGTAGGCCCGTGCCCGCGCGGGGACAACGGCGACGGGCGGGACTGCCGCAAATGCATGCGCCTTGATGGCTGCGAAGAACGGCGCTTTCATGCCAACTCAGGCCGCTCTCCGTGTCGATCCGCGCCACTCCGCGTGATCCGCGTCCAGGCTTCGTCCAAGCTCATCCGACGCTCGTCTAGTACAGGTCCACCGGATCCACATCCACCGACCACCGCACGCGGCGCGCCTCGGGGCTTGCGTACAACGCGTCGTCGATCGCGGCATCGAGCGCGGCGTGCAGCACGGGGCGCTCGCCGGCGGCGACCACCAGCTGCAGGCGCTGGTAGCCGGCGCGACGCGGCATCGGCGCCGGCAGCGGGCCGTGCAGGTCGATGCCGGGCGCCTTCAGCCGCTCGCGCAGCGCGTCGAGGAACGCGCGCGCGTGTTCGAGCTGTCGCGCCTCGGCGCGCGCCAGCGCGAAGTGCGCGAACGGTGGCAGGCCCGCATCGGCGCGCTGCAGCAGTTCTGCCTGCGCGAACGCGGCATAGCCGCCGTGCAGCAGCGTGGCGAGCAGCGGATGGCCCGGGTGGTGCGTCTGCAGCAGCACGGTGCCCGCGTGCCGCGCGCGCCCGGCACGGCCGGCGACCTGGATTAGCAGCTGCGCGAGTTTCTCCGGCGCGCGGAAGTCCGCGGAAAACAGGCCCTCGTCGATGCCGACCACGCCGACCAGCCGCAGGTTGGGAAGGTCATGGCCCTTGGCGAGCATCTGCGTGCCCACCAGGATCCCCGGCCTGTCGCCGAACTCGGACAGCTGCGTGGCCAGCGCGTCGCGGCGCGCCGTCGAGCCGCGGTCGATGCGCAGCAGCGGCACGTCGGGGAAGCGCGCGCGCAGCGCGTCCTCGATGCGTTCGGTGCCCACGCCCTGCGGCTGCAGCGCCAGGCCACCGCAATCCGGGCATGCATCCGGCGCCGCGCGGCGCAGCCCGCAGTGGTGGCATTGCAGGCGGCGGCCGCGCGCGTGCACGGTCATCGCAGTGCCGCGCGCGGGCGTGCCGCAGCGCGCGCACTGCGCGCTCCATCCGCAGTCGTGGCACTGCAGCACCGGCGCGTAGCCGCGGCGGTTGCGGAACACCAGCGCCTGGCCGCCGGCGGCGAGGGTGGCGCCGATCGCATCGACGAGCTCGCCCGACAGCCCGGCATCGAGGCCGCGCTTGCGCACGTCGACCACGCGCACGGTGGGCGGGCGCGCGTCGCCGGCGCGTTCGCGCAGGTGCACGTGGGTGCTGCGGCCGCGCTGCGCGTTGTGCAGCGATTCCAGCGATGGCGTGGCGCTGCCGAGCACGACCGGCACGTCCAGCGCCTTGGCGCGCACCAGGGCGAAGTCGCGCGCGTGGTAGCGCACGCCGTCCTGCTGCTTGTAGCTGCCGTCGTGCTCCTCGTCGACGACGACCAGGCCGGCCTCGGGCAGCGGCAGGAACACTGCCGAGCGCGTGCCGACCACCACGCGCGCGTCGCCGCGCAGGCAGGCCGCCCAGGTGCGCGCGCGCGCGCCGTCCGACAGGCCCGAGTGCAATGCGTGGACCGCCACGCCGAGCCGCGCGCGGAAGCGTGCGAGCAGCTGCGGGGTCAGGCCGATCTCCGGCACCAGCACCAGCGCCTGGCGGCCGCGTGCCAGGCAGTCGGCGATCGCGTGCAGGTACACCTCGGTCTTGCCGCTGCCGGTGACGCCGTCCAGCAGCACCGCGTGGAAGCCGGGCGTGGCGGCGATGGCGTCGACGGCGTGCCGCTGCGCAGCCGACAGCGGCGGACCCCCGGCGGCGGGGACCGCGGCCGGTGCAACGGCAACGCGTTCGGCCAGCCCGCGCCCGGCCAGCCCGCGCAGTGCCGCGCGTGCGCCGTCGAAGCTGTCCAGCAGCCAGTCCTCGTCGCGCGTCGCGCTGGACAGCGCCTGCGCGAGCGTGCGCGGGCGCCCGGGCCGCAACCCGGCGAGCGCGGTGTGGCCGGCCTCGGTGAGCCGCCACGCGTGGCCGGCGGTCTCGGGGAGTGGGCCGCCGTGGCGCAGCACGGTGGGCAACGCGGTGGCCAGCACCTCGCCCAGCGGCGCGTGGGTGTAGCGGGCCAGCCAGCGCAGGCTGTCCAGCAGTTCGCCGGCCAGCAGCGGCGCGGTGTCCAGCACCTCGACGGGCTTGAGGGCCTCGCTGTCGCCGACGCCATGCGCGGCGACCACGCCCACGAGGGTGCGGGTTCCGAAGGCCACGCGGACCCGGGACCCGACGGGTGCGGCGATCGCCCCCGCGCGATAGTCGAACAGGCGCGGCACCGGGACCGGGAGGGCGACCTGGAGGCGGGTGGCGGACGGCATCCGGGGCAAGTGTAGGGGCCCGCGTGAAGGCGGTTGCCCGGCCAGTGAACGGCTTGTGGAGGTTTGCTGCGCCGGGCTGCAGGAATCGGGCGCAAGCCGCTGAACATCAAGGGAATTGACGCTTATCCACACCGCCTGTGGATAAGGGTGTGCATGAACGTACGCGAGGCCGGCGGCTGCGCCTGCAAACCGCGATCGGGTTCGTGTTGGTTAAAAAAGTGCCACTCACTGCTTTCCTTTCCGAATCAACAAGTTGTCCGTGAAACATTGGTGCAGCGCGGCGCCCGCAGGCCCCGGCGGGGACGAGGTGACAAGCGCGTGACGCCTGTGCACAACGCCTCCCGCGGTGCAACCGGAGGCGGCGGCTGGGTTTCCCGGATCCAGTCGATTGTCAAGGGGTCCCGGAATGCCCGCGGGCGCTTCGATCGGGGCCGCGCCGCCGCGCCGCTATCATCGCCCGCATGCCGATCCGCGCCCGATGACCGACGCCCCCGCGCCCGCCCTGGCAGCGTTCCTGCGCGGCGTGGAGCGCCGCGGCGCGGTGTTCGCCGAGCTGCAGGCCGGCGACATCCACGCGGGCGACGCGGCGCTGGCCGCCGCCATGCGCGCTTTCCGCGATGACGCTCCGGCGCTGCCCGTGGCCGCCTGGCCGGGCCGGTTCTGGCGCCGGCTCCTGGCCCAGCCGGGGCTGGCAGATCCCGAGCCCTTCGAGCTGGCCCTCGAGGGCGGCGCGCGGTTGGGGCTGCTCGGCGGCGGCCCCCGCGCCGCAGTGCTGCTGCGCCTGGTGGCCGGCCTCGACGAACAGCAGGCGGCCGACGCGCTGGCGATCGCGGTACCGACCTACCGGCTGGCCCTGCGCCGGGCGCAGGGCGGGCTCGATGCCCAGGGGTGGTCGCGCCTGGGCGAGGACGCCCACCGCCGCGTGCGTGCGCTGCCGCCGGCGCGGCTGGAGCGGCTGGCGCGTGCCCGCGACGCCGCGCTGCACGGCTTCGAGGTCGAGGCTTCGTTCGGCCACGCAGCGGTGCCCGTGCCGCGCGACCGGCGCCGCGCGGCGGCCATCGGCGTCACCGCCGCATGCCTGGTGGCGCTGGGTGCGACCTGGGTGGTCGAACGGCGCGATGTCGCCGCGGCCGAGCGCGAGCGCCGCGTGCGCGTGCGCACGCTCGGGCCCGCCGAGCCGCCGGCGTCGCGCTTCGGTGACGCAGCCTGGGTGCTGGGGCATCCGGACTACGGCCTGGTGGCCGACGGCGAGGGCCGCATGCGAGCCGGGACGCTGGCCTTCGACAGCTGGCTGGCCGCGCGGCACGCGCCCGGTGCGCCCGGCGACCCGTTCACGCCACCGGCCGCGCCGCCCGCGCCGGTGCTCCCCGACCTGCCCACCCTCGTGCCGGCCGAAACCGATGCCGTCCCCTGACCGCCGCCATGCGTGCGCGCTGGCGTTCGCCGCATTGCTGGTGGCCGGCACCGCCGGTGCGACGCTCGGCGCGTTCGGCAGCGCGGTGGCGCTGCTGCCGCAGGACGTGCGCGTGGACCTGCAGGCGCGCGCGGAGCACTGGCGTGCGTTGCCGCCGGCTTCCCGGGCGCGGCTGCATGCGGGGTTGCAGGCGTGGGACCGCGTGGATGCGCGCGAACGCATGCACCTGCGCGCCGCGCACGCTGCATGGCGCGGCCTGCCGGAAGGCGAGCGCACGCGGGTGCGCGCCGCGGCGGCGGCATTCGCCGTGCTGGACCCCGCGCGGCAGGCGGAACTGCGCGCGCAGTTCGAACGCCTCGACGGCAGCGAGCGGCATGGGTGGCTGCTGGGCCCCGACCTCGGGCGCGACTACCCGCGCCTGCAGCCGCTGCTCGCGCAGGTGCCGCCGGACGAGCACGACGGCGTGCTGCGCGCGCTGCGCGCGATGACGCCGGTGCAGCGCGACATGCTGGCCACGCTGGTGCAGCGCACGCCGCCCGGCGGGCGTGCGGCGCTGCGCGCCGAGCTGGCCTCCACGTCCTCCGCGCAGCGCGACGCGTGGCTCTGGCAGCGGCTGGGGCCGTGAGCCGCTAGCCGCGCGGCGCCAGCACCCGGCGCGTGGCGCGCATCGCGTCGCCGAAGCGCGCGATGCCCTGCGCGCGCAGCCGCGGCGCGTGGTCGCGCAGGTATGCGTCCAGCGACGCGGCGTCCGCCAGCCGGTACTGCACGCACAGGTGCACGCGCCCGGGCGGCGGCGGCGGGTCGAGCACGTCGGACATCGTCGCGCCGGTGAAGCCGTCCAGCGACAGGATCTCGGCCACGTGCGCGGCGAGCCAAGCACGGTAGTCGGACTCGATCACCGCATCGATGTCGATGTCGACCTCGTACACGCGCGCGGCGCCCGGCGCGCTCACGACGACAGCCCCGCAAGCACGGCGTACGTCACCGCCAGCGACACCAGCACCATGTAGACAACGCCGATCAGCGCGTAGCGCAGCAGCACCAGCGCCCAGTGCCCGCCGTAGACGCGCCACTGCATCGCCAGCAGGTACGCCGGCACGAACAGCCAGGTCGCCGACAGCCCCAGCGTGCCCAGCGTGCCCCATCCACCGCTGCGCCCGGCCAGCGGCGCCAGCAGGAACGTGAGCAGCAGCGCCAGCAACAGGAACGCGTGGCTGTACAGCGCCACCACGAGATGCTCCAGGTAGCCGCGGCCGGTGCCCAGGTACACGACCTTGAGCAGCAGCGCGAACACCGGCATCAGCAGGATCAGCGCGGTCGGCACCGCGCCGAGGAAGGCCAGCAGGTACTGGGCGGTGTCGGTGCCGATACGCTTGACGTTCTCGCGCAGCTTGCCGATGCGCGCGTTGAGCCATTGGTCGCCCAGTGGCGGCAACCACGCCACGTCCAGGGGATTGGCGACCGGATGCCATGGGCGGTCGTTGGTCTTGAAGCCGCTCTCGATCATCAGGTCCGACTGCGCGCGGTCGACCGGGGGCGGCGGGGCGGAGGGTGGCGCCCGGCCCTCGAGTTCGGCGACGCGCCGGGTGGCGGCGGCATCAATGCGTGCGCGCACGGCGTCGCGCGCGCCCAGCAGCGCCGCGTCCACGCGCCCGGCGGCGGCATGGTTGCGCAGCACCTGTTCGATGTCGGCAAGCGACGCCGCGCGTTGCCGCTCGACCTCCGCCACGCTGGCCGCCTGCCGCATCGAGTCGTCGAGCTGGAGCCGCGCCTCGGGCATTTCATTAGGCAGCACCATCCGCCCGACGAAGAACGTCAGCAGGCTCAGGATCACGAACAGCCGCAGCGGAGGGATGTAGCGCACGCGGTGGCCGGCCAGGTACGCGCGCGCCACGCGCCCGGGCACCCAGAGGTCGCGCAGGGTGCGGAACACGCGGCCGTCGAGGTGCCAGAACGATTCGAAGACCTCCTCGATCGCGTGGCCCAGGTGCTTGAGCGGGTTGTGCCGCGATTGCCCGCACTGCGCGCAGTAGCGGCCCGCGAGCGGCGCGGCGCAGTTCTCGCAGGTGGCCGCGGGCTCGGGCGTCGTGTCGGACATGCGCGCTTCGGCAGGCTCTGGGGCGGCCCGTAAGATGGCGGCCGCTTTCCTGAAGGTGCCAGCGCGACGACGCGCGGCATGGGTTGATGAATCCCTCTGTCCACCCCCGTGCGGGCACGCCGTGCACGCCGCATGCAACGCGCGTGCGTCGCGCGGGAGCGCGCGCATGACCCTGCGCCGCGAACTGGCGACGAGTGCGCGGCTGGCCGCGCCACTGGCGGCCGGGCACCTGTCGACCGGGATGATCGGTTTCGTCGACGCGGTGGTGGCCGGCCGCCACACCACCACCACGCTGGCGAGCGTGTCGGTGGGCACCGCGCTGTTCTGGCTGCCGATGATGATCCCGCTGGGCACGCTGATGGCGGTGCCGCCGGCGGTGTCGCAGCGCGACGGCGGCGGCCGGCGCGGGGAGATCGGGCCGCTGTTCCGGCAGGCGCTCTGGCTGGCGGCGCTGCTGGGCCTGGCGATGTTCGCCTTCCTCACCGTCGCGCCGCACGCGCTCGCGCCGATGGGCATCGCGCCGGGGATCCGACCGGGCGCGGAAGGCTTCATGCACGCGATCCGCTGGGGCGTGCCGGCGCTGGCGCTGTACCTGTGCATGCGCTACCTGAGCGACGGGCTGCACTGGACGTGGCCGTCGATGGTGTTCGGCTTCGGTGGTCTCGTGGTGCTGGTGCCGCTGGGCATCGCCCTGACCTTCGGCATCGGCCCGCTGCCGGAGCTCGGGGCGACCGGGCTGGGGATCGCCTCGGCGGTGATGATGTGGATGCAGGCGCTGGCGATGGCGATCTACCTCGCACGCGCGCGCCGCTTCGCCGACCTCGGCCTGTTCGCGCGCTTCGATGCGCCCGACCGCCGCGTGATCGGCGGCCTCGTGCGCACCGGCCTGCCGATCGGCGTCACAGTGCTGATGGAGGGCAGCCTGTTCATCGTCACCGCGCTGCTGATCGGGCGGCTGGGCGAGGTGCCCGCGGCCGCCCACCAGATCGCGATCAACGTGGCGAGCCTGGCCTTCATGATCCCGTTCGGGATCGCCGAGGCCACCACGGTGCGCGTCGGCCACGCGGTGGGGCGGCGCGACGTGGAGGGCGTGGCGCGCGCCGCACGCGCCGGCTACACGCTGCTGCTGGCCACGCAGACGCTGGCCGCGCTGGTGATGCTGGCCGGCAACGACGCGATCGTCGCGCTGTACACGCGCGACGCCGCGGTGGCCGCGCTGGCCGCCACGCTGCTGCTGTACGCCGCCGCGTTCCAGTTCCCCGACGGCATCCAGGTGGTCTCGGCCGGCGCGCTGCGCGGCCTGGACGACACGCGCGTGCCGATGCTGCTGGCCGCGCTGGCGTACTGGGGCATCGGCATGCCGGTGGGCGCGGGCCTGGGCCTGGGACTGGGATGGGGGCCGACCGGGATGTGGCTGGGCCTGATCGCCGGGCTGTCGGTGGCCGCGGTGCTGCTGGCGCGGCGCTTCCATCGCAGCCGCGGAAGGCTGCCACCGGTCGCCGTGACCATCGGCCGATGAAGCCGCGCCCCCGGCTCGGCTACGCTGCCGGCCACTGACAGGAGCGTTGCAATGAATACCGTCGTGCGTCGCGGGCCCGTGGCCGCCTTCTTCGTCGGCCTGTGGGACGTGATGAACTTCACCCGCCGGCTGGTCCTCAATCTGGTGTTCTTCGGGCTGATCTTCCTGGTGCTGCTGGTGATGGTCATCGCCGCCGGCATGCGCGGCGGCGCCGGGCCGATCACCGACGGCACCACCCTGGTGCTCGAGCCGGAAGGCCAGCTGGTCGAGCAGTTCACCACCGACCCGGCCACCCGCGCATTCCGCAAGGCGATGGGCGACGACGCCGGCGAAGTGCAGCTGCGCGACCTGGTGCGCGTGCTGGACGCGGCGGCCGACGACGCACGCATCGAACGCGTGCTGCTGCGCCTGGACGGGCTGACCGGCGGCGGCATGGCCACGCGCCGCGAGCTGGCCGCCGCGGTCGCCCGCGTGCGCGCCGACGGCAAGCAGGTGGTCGCGCACAGCGAGATGATGGGCCAGGAGCAGTACCTGGTCGCCGCCGAGGCCAACGAGGTGTACCTCGATCCCATGGGCGGGATGCTGCTCGAAGGCCTGGGCCGCTACCGCCAGTACTTCCGCGAGGGCCTGCAGGACAAGCTCGGCGTGGACGTGCACCTGTTCAAGGTCGGCGAGTACAAGTCCGCCGCCGAGCCGTACGTGCTCGACGCCGCCTCGCCGCAGGCCAAGGAAGCCGACCTGTACTGGATGAACGACCTCTGGCAGCGCTACCTCGCCGACGTCTCGCGTGCGCGCAAGCTCGCCCCCGGCGCGCTGGCCGCGCAGATCGAGGCGATGCCCGCCGGCATCGCCGCGGCGCAGGGCGACCTGGCGCGCTTCGCGCTGGCGCAGAAGCTCGTCGACGCGCTCAAGACCCGCGAGCAGGTCGAAGACCTGATGGTCGAGCGCGGCACCGCCGACGAGGATGCCGAGGGCGGTTTCAAGCAGGTCGGCTTCGAGGCCTACCTGGCGCAGCTGGCGATGCACCGCCCGGTCGACACCCGCCCGCAGGTGGCGGTGGTGGTGGCGCAGGGCGAGATCGTCGGCGGCGACCAGCCGGCGGGCACGATCGGCGGCGAATCGACCTCGGCGCTGCTGCGCGCGGTGCGCGACGACGAGCACGTCAAGGCGGTGGTGCTGCGCGTGGATTCGCCCGGTGGCGAGGTGTTCGCCTCCGAGCAGATCCGCCGCGAGGTGGTCGAGCTCAAGAAGGCCGGCAAGCCGGTGGTGGTTTCGATGGGCAACCTGGCCGCCTCGGGTGGCTACTGGATCAGCATGGACGCCGACCGCATCTACGCCGATCCGTCGACCATCACCGGCTCGATCGGCATCTTCGGGCTGGTGCCGACGATCCCGCGCACGCTCGAGAAGATCGGCGTGCGCACCGACGGCGTGGGCACCACGCGCTTCGCCGGCGCGTTCGACCTGACCCGCCCGCTGGACCCGGCGGTCGGCCAGGTCATCCAGACCGTGATCGACAAGGGCTACCGCGACTTCACCGGCAAGGTGGCCGCGGCGCGCAAGCAGCCGGTCGCGTCGGTCGACGCGGTCGCACGTGGCCGGGTGTGGAGCGGCGCGCAGGCGCGCGAGCGCGGGCTGGTGGACGAATTCGGCGGCATCCAGGCCGCGGCCGACGACGCCGCGCGCCGCGCCAAGCTCGGAAAGCCGGACGCCTGGCGCCTGCGCTACTACGAGAAGGCGGCGACGCCGTTCGAGCAGTTCTTCAGTGGGTTCGCGTCCAGCCGCATCGGCGCGGCGTGGCTGCGCGAGTCGGACATCGCGCGTGGCCTGGCGGCACGCGCCGCGCCGGCAATGGCGCGCGACCTGCGCGTGCTCGACGATGCGCTCGCCCCCGCGCGCGGCACGCCGGTCAGGACGCTGGCGCACTGCTTCTGCGGGTTGTGAGGCGGCGGGCGTCGCGCCCGTTGGCCACTGCCACGATCGAACGCCCGGCACACGCCGGGCGTTTTCGTTTCATCCGTTAGTTGCCGCCGCGTGCATGACGCCGGGTTCCAGCCCGGCACTACGGCGTCGGTGCGGCCACCGGCGCGCGCCGACGTGCGAGCCGTTCGCCGACCCACGCTCCGCTCCAGGCCGCGAACAGGCCCACCGCGAGCGGCAGCGCGTTGAGGCGCAGCAGGGTGGTCGGATCGCGGCCGACCGCGAACTGGGCCGCGAACGGGCCGACGCTGTAGGCGATCCAGCTGGCGGCGACCACCAGCAGCTGGATGCCCAGCGCCACGAGGCGGAAACGTGGCTGCGCGGCCAGCGCGCCGCCGACGGCCATCGCGATGAACGTGGCGATGAAGTCGAGCGGCGCGAACAGGCCGAACGCGCTGCGCAGCGTCCAGTCCGGCAGCCAGGCCTGCACCGCGCTCAGCAGTAACAGCGCCACCAGCGCCGCCAGTGCGCCCTTCAGCAACCGCGTGTCCATGCCCGCTCCCGTGATGAGGCCCGGCGAGTCTAGCCAGCCGCACGCGGGTTGCGCGCACGCCTGCGCGGCGTGCAGGCGCTCAGTCGACCTTGACCGCCATCCCCTGCAGCCCGCCGCCTGCGAGCTTGCGCTTGGCCTCGGCGAGGTCGCTGGCCGTGCCGTACGGGCCCATGCGCACGCGATAGACCGTCTTGCCGCCGATCTGCGCGGATTCGACGCGGGCGCCGAGCCCCAGCATGGCGATCTTGGCCTTGAGTTCCTCGGCCTGGCCCGAAGCCTGGAACGCGCCGGCCTGCAGCACGTAGCGGCTGCCGTCGCCGATCGGCGCAGGCGGGGCCGTGGAGGCGGTCGCGACGCGCGATGGAGCCGGCGTCTCGCCGGCCGTGGTCGCAGGCGCGGTGCCTGCATCGCCACGCGCGGCAGCCGCATCGCGCGCAGGCGTGTCGTCGACCGGCGTGGGCAGCGTGGTGCCGGTCGAGGGCGCCGTGGTGGCGGTGGCCGCGCCGCCTGCAGCTGCATCGCGGGCCTGGCCGGCGCGTGCCTGCGCCTCGGCGCGACGGGCCTCGGCCTGCGCGGTGGCGGCGACCTCGGCCTCGGTCATCGGCGTCTCGCGCCCCGGCAGCAGCGTGTAGAAGTCGTAGTCGGCGTCGTCGGCCGGAGCCTCGCCCGCGTCGGCCGCGCGCGCAGGGCGCCGCGCGTCGCCCTCGCGCGCCAGGTCCTCGGGCACCACCGCCTCGGCGTCCTCGTCCACCGGCGCGGGCTGTGCGTCGGGGTTCGGTTGCGGCCGGAAGAAACCGTCGCCGCCCAGCGTCTTCGGCGTCGACACCACGCCCGTCAGCACCAGCGCGGCGAGCAGCAGCAGGGTCAGCAGCACGCCGATCACCAGCCACGCCCACCCGGGCAGGCCGCCCCCGCCACCACCGTGGCGACGGGCCTGGGACTTGTTTCGACGTGCGGCCAAGGGCGGGTCCTCGTGGAGTGCTGGAACGATGCGAACGGGAAAACGCGGGCGGCAGCTTAGTGCCGGCATGCGCGCGGCGGCGCGGTGCGCGGGCCGCGCCATGCACAACGATTCAGGCGGTCACGGTGCCTACATCGACTCGGGCGCGGCGATGCCCAGGAGGCCGAGGCCGTTGGCCAGCACCTGCCGCGTGGACAGCGCCAGCAGCAGGCGCGCATCGCGCACGGCGGCATCGCCCACCAGCACCTGGTGCTCGTTGTAGAAACTCTGGAACGCCTGCGCGAGCTCGAGCAGGTAGGCGGCGACCTGGTGTGGTTCGAGGTCGCGACCGGCGATGGCGACCACGTCCGGCCAGCGCAGCAGCGCCGAGACCAGCGCCTGCGTGTGCGCGTCCTCGAGGTCCAGCGGCTGCGACAGGCCATGCGCGGCATCGAACGCGTAGCCGCGCTCGGCGGCCTGCCGCAGCAGCCCGCACATGCGCGCGTGGCTGACCTGCACGTAGTACACCGGGTTGTCCAGCGACTGGCTGCGCGCGAGGTCGATGTCGAAGGTGAGCTGCGAATCGGGCTTGCGCGCGATGAGGAACCAGCGCACCGCGTCCGCGCCGACCTCGTCGATCAGGTCGCGCAGGGTGAGGTAGCTGCCGGCGCGCTTGGACAGCTTCACCTCCTGTCCGCCGCGCATCACCGTGACCATCTGGTGCAGCACGTATTCCGGCCAGCCCTTCGGGATGCCGCAGTCCAGCGCCTGCAGGCCGGCGCGCACGCGGGCGAGGGAACCGTGGTGGTCGGCGCCGAGCTCGGTGATCGCGCGCTCGTAGCCGCGCTGCCATTTGGACCGGTGGTAGGCGACGTCTGGCACGAAGTAGGTGTACGTGCCGTCGGACTTGCGCATCACGCGGTCCTTGTCGTCGCCGAAGTCGGTGCTGCGCAGCCACAGCGCGCCGCCTTCCTCGTAGGTGTGGCCGTGGGCGATGAGCTCGCGCACGGTTTCCTCTACCTTGCCGTCGGTGTAGAGCGCGCTCTCGAGGAAGTACACGTCGAAGGCGACGCCGTACGCGGCGAGGTCGCTGTTCTGCTCGCGACGCAAGTACGCGACCGCGAACGCGCGGATCGCATCGAGATCGCTGACGTCCTTCGCGCCGACCACGGTATGGCCTTCGACCTCGACGCTGTCGCCGCGCAGGTAGGCGTTGGCGACATCAACGATGTAATCGCCGCGATAGCCGTCCTCCGGCCAGCCGGCGTCGTCGGGGCCGCGGCCCTGCGCGCGCGCCTGCACCGAGATGGCGAGGTTGTTGATCTGCGCGCCGGCGTCGTTGTAGTAGAACTCGCGCGCCACGTCCCAGCCGTTGGCCGCCAGCACGCGCGCGATGCAGTCGCCGATCACCGCCGCGCGGCCGTGGCCGACGTGCAGCGGGCCGGTGGGATTGGCCGAGACGTACTCGACGCCGGCGCGGTGGCCCTTGCCGGATTCGTTGCGGCCGTAGCGCTCGCCCTGATCCAGCACCTCGCCCAGCGCGCGGCGCCACGCGGCTTCGGTCAGCCAGACGTTGATGAAGCCGGGCCCGGCGATCTCGACGCGCTCGAAGTCCTGCGAGGGCGGCAGCGCATCGACGATCTGCTGCGCCAGCGCGCGCGGGTTGCCCTTGCCGCCGGCGACGAAGCGCGTGAGCAGCATTGCCGCGTTGGTGGAGAAGTCGCCCTGCGCGCGCGTCTTCGGCCGTTCGACGACGAACTCCGGCAGCGCGGCATCGGCCACCAGCACGCCGGCGGCCTGCAGTGCGGCGATGGCCTGGGCGATGCGGGCGCGCAAGGTGGCTTTCACGGGCGTCGGCACTGCGAAAAAGGGCCGGCGATTGTACGTGCGCACCCGTACCTGCGCCTCGAACGCGCGCTACACCCAGCCGCGCGCGGCCAGCGACACCGGCGCGCCGTCGCCGACGACGAAATGGTCGAGCAGGCGCACGTCGACCAGCGCGAGCGCCTGCTTGAGCCGCGCGGTCACGGCGCGGTCGGCGGCGCTGGGTTCGGCGCTGCCGCTGGGATGGTTGTGGCCGACGATGACGGCGGCCGCGTTGTGGGCCAGCGCGCGCCGCGCGACCTCGCGCGGGTGCACCTCAGCGCCGTCGATGGTGCCGCTGAACAGTTCCTCGTAGCCGAGCAGGCGATGGCGCGTGTCGAGGAACAGGGCGGCGAACACCTCGTGGGGGCGGCCGCGCAGGTGCTGGGCGAAGTGCTTCCCCGCGGCGGCGGGATCGGCCAGCACGCCGCCGCGCTCGAGGTCGGCGGCGAGATGCCGGCGCCCGAGTTCCAGCGCCGCGGCCAGCGTCGCGCTGCGCGCTGGACCGAGGCCGCGCAGTTTCGCCATCGATTTCGGCGGCAGGTCGAGCACCGCGCGCAGCGGGCCGTGCGATGCGAGCAGCGCGCGCGCGGTCGCCACCGCGTCCTGCCCGGCCACGCCCGAGCCCAGGAACACGGCCAGCAGTTCGGCATCCGACAGCACGCCCGCGCCGCGGGCCAGGAGCTTCTCGCGGGGACGTTCGTCGGCTGGCCAGTCGCGGATGTGCATGGGTTAGAGGCTAGGGATGAGGGGCTAGGGGTTAGGGAACAGCGGGCTCCGATGACGTCGTCATGCTCGCCACGCCAACGCACCACGCCCATCGGCCGCCCTGCCGGCCTCGCGTAAGCTCTCCGCCCGCCTCGATGTCGGACGTTTCCCACGCATGAGCGCCACCGCGCCCCCGCTGCAAGGCCAACGCGTGCTGCTGTGCGTGTGCGGCGGCATCGCCGCGTACAAGGCCGCGGGATGCGTGCGCCGGCTGATCGAGGCCGGGGCCGAGGTGCAGGTGGCGATGACCGAGGCCGCGCAGCACTTCGTCGGCCCGACCACATTCCAGGCGTTGAGCGGCCGCGCCGTGCGCACGTCGCTGTGGGACGCCGCAGCCGAGGCCGCGATGGGCCACATCGAACTGGCGCGCTGGCCGACGCGCATCCTGGTCGCGCCCGCCACCGCCAACACCCTCGCCAAGCTCGCGCACGGACTGGCCGACGATCTCGTCAGCACGCTGTGCCTGGCCAGCGACGCGCCGCTCGCCGTCGCTCCGGCGATGAACCGGCTGATGTGGGCGCATCCGGCGACGCAGGCCAACATCGCGACGCTGCGCAGCCGCGGCGTCGACGTGATCGATCCCGACTCCGGCGCGCAGGCCTGTGGCGAAACCGGCGAAGGCCGCCTGCGCGAGCCCGAAGCCCTGGTGGCCGCGCTCGCCGCGCTGCACCGATGAGCACGCGATGAGCACGGGAGACCTCTGCGGCCTGCGCATCGTCGTCAGCGCCGGCCCCACGTACGAGGACATCGACCCGGTGCGCTTCCTCGGCAACCGCAGCAGCGGCCGCATGGGCTTCGCGATGGCGACGGCCGCCGCCGCGCGCGGCGCCGAGGTAATGCTCATCGCCGGCCCCGTGCAGCTGGCGACGCCTGAAGGCGTCATGCGCACCGACGTGCGCAGCGCCGCGCAGATGCACGCCGCGGTGTTCGCCGCGCTGCCGTGCGACATCTACATCGGCGCGGCGGCGGTGGCCGACTACACGCCGGCGCAGGTCTCGGCGTCGAAATCGAAGAAGTCCGACGGCCCGCTCACACTCACCTTCGTGCGCACGCGCGACATCCTGGCCGAGCTCGCGGTCGATCCACGGCGGCCGCGCCTGGTGGTCGGCTTCGCCGCCGAGACCGACGACGTCGAGGCCTATGCGCGCGACAAACTCGTGCGCAAGAAGCTCGACCTCATCGCCGCCAACCGCGTCGGCGTGCCCGGCAGCGGCTTCGAGAGCGAGGACAACGCCCTGCTGCTGATCGACGCCACCGGCACGCGCGCACTAGGACCGGCGCCGAAGACCCAGCTTGCTCATTCGCTGCTCGATGAAGTGGCGGCCGGGTTAAAGCGGAAATTTCTGGACGCGGATCGACACGGATAAAGCATGACGCGGCGCGGTATGCCGCCCGACCCACCCACGTCAGCTTGCTTGATCCGCGTCCTTCCGCGTCCATCCGCGTCATTTCGCCTCATCCGCGTCATCCGTGTCGGAAAAACATGCACAAGACCCTGCAACTGCGCCTGCTCGACCCCCGCTTCGGCGCCGAATGGCCGCTGCCCGAGTACGCCACCGCGGCCAGCGCCGGGCTGGACCTGCGCGCCGCGCTCGATGCGCCGCTTGAGCTGGCGCCCGGCGACGTGGCGCTGGTGCCGACCGGGCTGGCGCTGCACATCGCCGATCCCACGCTGTGCGCGGTGATCCTGCCGCGCTCGGGGCTGGGGCATCGCCATGGCATCGTGCTGGGCAACGGCACCGGGCTGATCGACGCCGACTACCAGGGCCCGCTGCAGGTCAGCGTGTGGAACCGCGGTCGCGAGGCTTTTACGATGCAGCCGGGGGACCGCATCGCCCAGCTCGTCGTGCTGCCGATCGTGCGCGCGCGGCTGGAGGTGGTTGAAACCTTCGAGGCCAGCGCGCGCGGCGCCGGCGGATTCGGTCACACCGGCGTGCGCTGACGCGCGCCGTAACGGGGCACTTGCGAATGGTCGATCTCAAACTTCCCGCGGGGCTGCCGGGCCTGCTGGGCCCGCTGCGACCGGTGCTGGCCGGCGTGCTGCTGCTGGCGGCCGCCTGGATGGGCTGGCGGGGCTGGGAGGTGTACGCGGACTCGCGGGCGCGCGAGGAGGTGGCCGCGGTGCGCGATACCGCGGTCGCCGCCGTCGCCCGCGTGCTCAAGACCGAGACGCAGCGGCTGAAGGAGGCGATCGCGCGTCCGGCGGTCACCACCGCAGTCGCCCGCGGCGATTTCACCGGCGCGGCCAGCGAACTGGCCGGCCAGTGGAAAGGCGCGGGCGAGGTCGCCGTGGTCCCCACCGACCTCTCGGCGGTGTACGCCGCGTTGCCGGCCGGCGGCTACGGGCGCCTCGCGGCGATGGAAGCCGCGGTGGTCGAGGGCGGCCCGGTCGCGTGGGTCGTGCGCGACGGGCGCGCGCCGCAACTGGCGCTCGCCGCGCCGATCCGCCAGGGCGACGCGCTCGCGGCGATCGCGGTCGGCCAGGTGCCGGTCGCGCGCCTGACCGCACCGCTCGACAACGCGATGCTGGAGGACGGCGCATACCTCGCGCTCCGGCAGCAGGCCTTTACCGTGCACGAGCGCGGCGATGCCAGCCTGGCCGGCGGCGCGGAAACCCTCGCCGCGAAGATCCCCGGCACCGAAATGCGCATCGCGGCTGCGGTGCCGGACGTCGCCGGCGGGCCGTTCGGGCTGGGCGGGGTGCCGCTGCTGGCCATCGCCGCGCTGCTCGCGCTGGCGGGTGCCGCGCTGCTGGCCGCGCCGCGTCTGCGCCGTGCGTCCACGCAGGGCGACGCCGTCGACGACGACCTCACCCTCGCCGATGCCGTCGCGATGCCCGCCACGCCGGTGCGCGGCGGCGATGGCACCACGGCCACCGCCGGCGCCGGCGAGCCGCCACCGCTGCCCGGCCTGCCCGGCGCGCCGAACGGCGCTGGCGTGGATCCGTCGATCTTCCGCGCCTACGACATCCGCGGCGTGGTCGGCCGCGACCTCGACGCGCGCGTGGCCGAGCTCATCGGCCAGGCCATCGGCACGGTGATGCACGAGCAGGGCCATGCCGACGTGGTGGTGGGGCGCGACGGGCGCCTGTCGGGCCCGACGATGACCGAAGCGCTGATCGCCGGCCTGCGCCGCGCCGGCCGCAACGTCATCGACATCGGCCTCGCGCCTACGCCGGTGACCTACTTCGGCGCCTACCACCTGCGCGCCGGCTCGTGCGTGTCGGTGACCGGCAGCCACAACCCGCCGGACTACAACGGCTTCAAGATCGTGGTCGGTAGCGAGACGCTCTCGGGCCCCGCGATCACCGACCTGCACGCGCGCATCGCGAGCGGCCGCCTGCACACGAGCGACACGCCAGGCGAGCTGTCCACCCAGGACATCGGCGAGGACTACGTGCAGCGCATCGCCGGCGACGTGCAGATCGACCGCCCGCTCAAGGTCGTGGTCGATGCCGGCAACGGTGTGGCCGGCGAACTCGGGCCCCGGGTGCTGCGCGCGATCGGCGCCGAGGTCACGCCGCTGTACTGCGACATCGACGGCACCTTCCCCAACCACCATCCCGACCCGAGCGAGCCGCACAACCTCGCCGACCTCGTGCAGATGGTGCAGCGCCTGGACGCCGACCTCGGCATCGCCTTCGACGGCGACGGCGACCGCCTGGGCGTGGTCACGCGCGACGGCACCAACGTATTCCCGGATCGCCTGCTGATGCTGTTCGCGGCCGACGTGCTGGAGCGCAACCCCGGCGCGATGGTGATCTTTGACGTCAAGTGCACCGGGCGCCTGCCGGGCTGGATCCTGCGCCACGGCGGCAGCCCGCTGATGTGGAAGACCGGCCACTCGCTGGTCAAGGCGAAGATGCGCGAGACCGATGCGGAACTGGCCGGCGAGATGAGCGGGCACTTCTTCTTCAGCGAGCGCTGGTACGGCTTCGACGACGGCATCTACGCGGCCGCGCGGTTGCTGGAGATCCTCGCCGCCGCGCCCGGCACGCCCACCGAGACGCTCGATGCGCTGCCCGACGGCCTGTCCACGCCCGAGATCAAGGTCGAGGCCCCCGGCGGCGATCCGCATGCGTTCGTCGAGCGCTTCCGCGAGCAGGCGCGCTTCGAGGGCGCGCGTGCGTCGACCATCGACGGCTTGCGCGTGGACTGGCCCGACGGCTGGGGCCTGGTGCGTGCGTCGAACACCACCCCGGTACTGGTCATGCGCTTCGACGCCGACTCGCCCGAGGCGATGGCGCGCATCCAGGGCGCGTTCCGCGAACAGCTGCGCGCGGTACAGCCGGACCTCGCGCTGCCGTTCTGAACCCCCCGCGCGCCGCGCGGGTGCGCCTCGGGCTCAGCCCGCGGGCGGCGCGGGGACGGACGCGGTCGGCCCCGGCGTGCGCAATTCGCGCCAGCGCGCCAGTGCCACGCCCAGCTCCACCTGCGCCTGCGCGCGCTCGGCCTGCTGGGTGGCCAGCACGCCGCGCAGCTTGGCCAGCTGCGCCTGCTGCGAGGCGATGGTGCCGGCCAGCGGCCTCGGCACCGGCTTGCCCTCCAGCTCCACGTCGCCCGCGCGCCGCAGCAGGTTGAGCAGGCTGCGGCGCAGGCCCTCGACGCCGAGCGTCGAGGCCTTGATGGATTCATCGAGCAGCACGATGCGCGCGTTGAACGAACGGCGCAGGTCCGCCTCGGTGGCGTAGGACTCCGCCATCGCCTGGTCGCGCCGCGCCTCGGCCGCCTCGGCCTGCGCCTTGGCGTCGGCCTGCGCCTTCGCGATGCGCGCCGCCTCGGCCTCGGCAGGGGTCAGCGCGCGCTCCACCCGCCGCGCGGGCAGGCCGCTGCGCGCGTTGATCTCGGTGCGCGCGCTGTCCACCGCCGACGGCGGCAGCGCGTCGCCGCAGACCTTGCGCCCGCCCTCGTTCCAGCAATAGAGCTTGCGCGCGGCTGCCTTGTCCTGCGCGGTGGCAGGCAGCGCCACCAGCAGCGCGAGGGCCAGCGTCCAGCGGTGCGTGCGGGGCAGGGACATGGGGGACTTCCGGAGTGGGGCGCGACGAGGCGAGCGACACATGGAACGCAAGAGCCGGGCCAGCGCGGCCTAGCAGCCGTAGCGCGCCCGATAGTCGGCCAGTGCCTGTCGATGCGCGGCGAGCGCGCCGTCGCGGCCGGCGTGCGCGAGCAGGTCGTCGAGCGTGGCCACCGCCACCACCGGCACGCCCTGCGTGGCGGCGACAGTTTCTGCCGCGGAGCGTCGCCGTCCCTGCGCGTCCTCCTGCACCGTCTCCTGCCGGTCCAGCGCGATGACGATGCCCGCGGGCGTGCCGCCCGCGGCGGTGATGTGCGCAAGCGCCTCGCCCACCGCGGTGCCGGCGGTGATCACGTCATCGACGACCAGCACGCGGCGGCCGTCGAGCGGCGCCCCGATCAGTGTGCCGCCCTCGCCGTGCGCCTTGGCCTCCTTGCGGTTGAACGCCACCGGCACGTCGCGCCCGCGCCGCGCGTACTCGCAGGCCAGCGCCGTGGCCAGCGGGATCCCCTTGTAGGCCGGCCCGAACAGCACGTCGAACCCGATGCCCGCCGCCTCGATGGCATCGGCATAGCAGCCCGCCAGCGTCGCCAGCGCCGCGCCCGAATCGAAGCGCCCGGCATTGAAGAAGTACGGCGACACCCGCCCGGACTTCAGCGTGAACTCGCCGAAGCGCAGGGCATCGGCGTCGAGGGCAAGCTGCAGGAAGCGGGTGGCGGCGGACATGGGGCGCAGGGGTTAGGGGCTAGGGACTAGGGACTAGGGACTAGGGGCTAGGTAAGAAGGGAAGGGAACAGCGGTGCATTCGACTCGAACATTATGATCGGCCACCCGACACGCTCGCCGTTGCCGTTCCCTAGCCCCTAGCCCCTAGCCCCTAGACCCTAACCCCTAGTCCCTAGTCCCTAGTCCCTAGTCCCTAGTCCCTAGCTCCTAACCCTGGCCCCTCGCCCCGCATGAAGATCACCAGCTTCAACGCCAACGGCCTGCGATCGGCGGCGTCCAAGGGGTTCTTCGACTGGTTCGCCGGCCAGGACGTCGACGTGCTGTGCGTGCAGGAGACCAAGGCGCAGGAGCACCAGCTCGCGGGACCGACTGCTCCCAATCAACTCTGCATGCCCGACGGCTACCGCGCGTTCTTCAAGGATGCGGTGACGAAGAAGGGCTACAGCGGCGTGGCGATCTACAGCAGGCGCGAGCCCGATGACGTGCGCACGCAGCTGGGCTGGGCGCCGTTCGACGACGAGGGCCGCTACATCGAGGCGCGCTTCGGCAACCTCAGCGTGGTCTCGTTCTACATCCCGTCCGGCTCGTCAGGCGAACTGCGGCAGGGCTTCAAGTTCGAGGTGATGGACTGGCTCAAGCCCATCCTCGACGAATGGCGCCGCAGCGGGCGCGACTACGTGCTGTGCGGGGACTGGAACATCGTGCGGTCCCGGCGCGACATCCGGAACTGGTCCAGCAACCAGAAGAACTCCGGCTGCCTGCCGCCGGAACGCGCCTGGCTCAACGGCCAGGTCGGCGACGACGGCGGCAGCGACGGCTCGGATCCCTGCATCGACGGCTGGGTCGACGCCTACCGCGCGCTGCACGCCGAAGGCCAGGACTACACCTGGTGGTCCAACCGCGGCGCGGCCCGCGCCAACAACGTCGGCTGGCGCATCGACTACCAGCTGGTCACGCCCTCGTTGCGGGACGCACTGCGTTCATGCGCGATTGCCGCCACGCCACGATTCTCCGACCACGCGCCCTTCACGGTGGACTACGCCCTTTGAACACGACCGTCGCGGCACCCGCCGCCGAACCCACCGGCTGGCGGCTGGTGATGCGCAACCTGCGCCAGCGCAAGGTGCTGGCGATGCTGCTGCTGGGCTTCTCCAGCGGCATCCCGATCTACCTGGTCGGCAACACGCTGAGCCTGTGGATGCGCAAGGAAGGCATCGAGCTGTCCACGATCGGGTTCGTGTCGTGGGTGGGCCTGGCGTACTCGCTGAAGTTCCTGTGGGCACCGCTGGTCGACAAGGCCGACGCGCCGGTGCTGGGCCGCCTGCTCGGCCGCCGGCGCGGCTGGATGGTGTTGTCGCAGCTTGCGGTGATGGGCGGCCTGGTGGCGATGGCGACGATCCAGCCGGGCGGCGCGAACCCGGAGGTGTTCGGGTTTGCGATCGACCACCTCGCCGTGTTCGGCGCGATGGCGTTGCTGGTCGCGCTCGCCTCGGCCACCCAGGACATCGTGATCGACGCCTGGCGCATCGAGAGCGCCGACAATAGCCAGCAGCTGGGCCTGCTGACCTCGTCGTCGGCGCTGGGCTACCGCACCGCGCTCTTGGTCACCGATGCGCTGCTGCTGATCGTCGCCGCGCAGATCGGCTGGCCGATGTCGTACACGCTGATGGCCGCGCTGATGCTGGTGGGCACCGCCGCGGTGCTGATGGCGCCCGAACCCGCGCGCGCGCAGGTCGCCGTGGCCACCCAGGCGGCGCCGGTGTGGAGCGCGCGCGGCCTGTTCGACGCCATCGTCAACCCGTTCGTGCAGTTCTTCCGTACCCACCGCAGCAACGCGCTGCTGATGCTGGCGGCGATCAGCATCTACCGCCTGGCCGACTTCGTGATGGGGCCGATGGCCAATCCGTTCTACGTCGACCTCGGCATCAGCGAGGCCACGGTCGGCTCGATCCGCGGCTCGGTCGGGCTGGTTGCCACGTTCATCGGCATCGCCGCGGCCGGCATCGTCTCGGTGCGCTACGGCGTCATGGCGGCGCTGCTGGTCGGCGCGGTGCTCGGCCCCGGCTCCAACCTCGCGTTCGCGTGGCTGGCGTTCTCGGGCAACGACATCGGCGCGTTCACCACCGCGATGTTCATCGACAACGTGTCCGGGGGCTTCGCCGGGACTGCGCTGATCGCCTACATGTCCAGCCTCACCAGCATCGGCTACACCGCCACGCAGTACGCGCTGCTGAGCTCGTTCTACGCGCTGCTCGGCAAGGTGCTCAAGGGCTTCTCGGGCGTCGCGGTGGAGACCCTCGCGCAGGGCCGCACGCTGCTGGAAGGCTACGGGCTGTTCTTCATCGGCACCGCGCTGGTCGGCATCCCGGTGGTGCTGCTGTGCCTGCTGCTGATGCGCCAGCAGCGCCGGGCCAGCCTCGCACCCGCGTGATCGCCTGGCCCCGGATGCAGCGCGCCGCCGGCGGGAGCCCGTAGCGCCGCGCGCCGCACGTACGGACATCCACGGCGCACGCGGGCGGCGCGCGCAACGCGGGACTGCGCGACGCGCGCGATGCTAGGCGGGATGCACCACGCCCAGCACGCGCGGCCCGCGCGCGCCGGTGACATCGACCAGGTTTCCGGGTTCGCCTCGCAGCGTGCGCCGCGCCAGCCACGCGAACGCCATCGCCTCGACGTGGTCCGGATCCAGCCCGTGCAAGGCGGTGGATTCCACCACCACGCCCGGCAGCCGCGCGGCGATCGCCTGCAGCAGGCGCGCGTTGCGCACGCCGCCGCCGCACGCGATCACCCGTCGCGTCCCCGGCTGGGTCGCACGCAGGGCATCGGTGATCGTGGCCGCGCTCAGCGCGAGCAGCGTCGCCTGCACGTCGGCAGGCGCCTCGCCACCGCGCAGGCGCGCCTCGACCCAGCCGAGGTGGAACTGCTCGCGCCCCGAACTCTTCGGCGGCGCCTGCGCGAACCACGGCTCGTCGAGCAATCGCGCCAGCAACGCCGCATCGACCGTGCCCGACGCCGCGAACGCGCCATCGGCGTCGAACGCGGTGCCGCGGTGGCGCTGGCACCACGCGTCCAGCAGGCAGTTCGCCGGCCCGGTGTCGAAGCCGCGCACCGCGCCCGATCCAGGCAGCAGCGTGAAATTGCCGATGCCGCCCAGGTTCAGCACCGCGCGGTCCTCGCCCGCGTCGTGCAGCAGCGCGGCATGGAACGCCGGCACCAGCGGCGCGGCGTGGCCGCCGGCGGCCATGTCGCGGCGGCGGAAATCGGCGACGGTCGCGATGCCCGTGCGCTCGGCGATCACGTGCGCATCGCCGATCTGCCAGGTGAACGGATGCGCGCCGTCCAGGCGCGCGCCCGCCGGCCGGTGGCGGATCGTCTGTCCGTGCGAGCCGATCGCGGTGACCTCGCCGCGCGTGATGCCGGCCGCGTCGATCGCCAGCAGCGCGGCGCGCGCGAACGCCTCGCCCACCTGCACGTCCAGCGTGCCCAGTTCGTCGATCGACGCGGCATCGCCGCCCTGGCCGATCGCCACCAGCCGCGCGCGCACCGCGTCGTCCCACGGCACCACGGTGCCGTGCAGGAGTTCGCAACGGGTGTCGGAGTCGAAGCGCACCACCGCGGCGTCGATGCCGTCGGCGCTGGTGCCGGAGATCAGGCCGACGAAGGTGCCCGATCGAGGCAGGTCGCCGGCCGCGCCGCGTGCGTCGTTCAACTGCGCTTGCGCCGCGGCGCCTCGAGCGCGCTGGCCAACCGCGTCTCGGCCGCGTCGGCGTAGATGATCGTCTCGACCTGGCGGATGCGCGCCAGTGCCGGCCCGGTCTGCGCGCGGAAGTGCGCCAGCTGCGCGCCGGACAGCGGCTCGGGCTCGGGCATGGTGTGGTGCAGCGGGTTGCGGTGCGCGCCGTTGATGCGGAACTCGTAGTGCAGGTGCGGCCCGGTGGACATGCCCGAGCTGCCCACATAGCCGATCACCGCGCCCTGCGGCACGCGCTGGCCGGCGCGGAACCGGCCGAAGTTGCTCATGTGCGCATACAGCGTGGTGTAGCCGCGTCCGTGGTCGAGGATCACGGTGCGCCCGTAGCCGCCCTTCCAGCCGGCGAACTGCACGCGCGCGTCGCCGGCGGCCATGATCGGCGTGCCGGTGCGCGCCGCGTAGTCCACGCCCTTGTGCATGCGCATCGAGCCCAGCACCGGGTGCCGCCGCGAGCCGAAGCCCGAGGTCAGCCGCGCGTACGGGATCGGCATGCGGATGAAGTTCTTCTTCAGCGGCCGGCCGTCGCCGGTGAAGTACTCGGCCTTGCCGTCGCGCACGTAGCGGAAGCCCGCGTGCACCTTGCCGCCGGTGGTGAACGTGGCGGCCAGCACCGGCCCGGTGCCGATCAGCTCGCCCTCGCGCCACTTCTGCTCGACTACCACGCTGAAGCGGTCCTTGGCGCCGACATCCTCGTTGAAGTCGATGTCGTACTTGAAGATCTCGTCGGTGAGCGTGTCGATGTTCGCCGCGGTCAGCCCGCGCTTGCGCGCCGAGTGGAACAGCGAGCGCCCGACCTCGCCGGACAGCACCACGGTGCGCGCCTGCACCGGGCGGCGCGTCACCGTCTGCTCGACGCCATCGGCGCCGAACGCGATCTCCACGCGGTGCTCGTCGTCGCGGTCGAAGCGCATCGCGCGCGGCGCGCCCTGCACCGGCAGGTCGAACATCAGCTGCGTGCCGGGCTTGAGTCGCGTCAGGCTCTCGCGCGCGCCTGGCTGTTCGAGCACCGCCGCCAGCGTGCGGGCGGGGATGCCGAGCTCCTCGAAGATCCTGCCCAGCGTCTGCCCGCGGGCCACCACCACCGGCTGCCAGCTCTCGCCCGTCGCGCGCTGCGCCGATGCCGCGAGCGGCGGAAGCAGCAGCGCCATCGACAGCCGCTGCGGGTGCGCAGTGCCCGCATAGGAGCGGTTGAAACCGGGGACCACCGCGGCGACCAGCATCGCCAGCGTCGCGAACAGGCTCGCCTGCACCCACTGGCGGCGCGACCAGCGTCCGTTGAACCCGTCGGCCAGCGTGCGGGCCAGCACGGGCCGCCTGAGCGCCGCCTCGCGGCGCGCCCTGATGCGTTCACGTCGCGCCTGGCGCGAAGCCGATCCGGTCATGCGTCCAATCCCCAGTCCCCGAGGCCGTGAAGGCCGCGTTGCGGGCGTACCTTAGTCAGGGGAGGAAGATGCGTCAAACCGTTGATCGGCAAGGATTTTCCGGAGTGGCCGTCTTAACTTGTCTTTAACGTGGCGGCGTGATCCGGGTCTCACTTCGACGCTGAGCCCGCCGCTGCCGGGGGTGATGAAGTTGAGCCGAGCGAAGGCGTTCTGCGGCCGACCCAGCGCCCCGCCTCCTGCCGGCGAGGCGACAAATGCCACAGACTCGCGCTCTTTCCCGCAAACGATCCCGCCCGTGGCCTCCAGCGACGTCCAAGCCGCCCTCGACCTCATCGCCCGCGGTACCGACGCGCTGCTCAAGCCCGAGGAACTCGCCGCGCGGCTGGCGCTGGGCCGGCCGTTGCGGATCAAGGCCGGTTTCGACCCCACCGCGCCCGACCTGCACCTGGGCCACACGGTGCTGCTCAACAAGATGCGCCAGTTCCAGGACCTCGGCCACGAGGTCACGTTCCTGATCGGCGACTTCACCGGGATGATCGGCGACCCGACCGGCAAGAACGCCACGCGCAAGCCGCTGACGCGCGCCGATGTCGAGGCCAACGCGCGCACCTACGCCGAGCAGGTGTTCAAGGTGCTCGACCGCGACCGCACCGTCGTGCGCTTCAACAGCGAATGGTTCGACGCGATGTCCGCGTCCGACATGATCCGCCTGGCCGCGCAGCACACCGTGGCGCGGATGCTCGAGCGCGACGACTTCGCCAAGCGCTACGCCGGCCAGCAGCCGATCGCCATCCACGAGTTCCTGTATCCGCTGGTGCAGGGCTACGACTCGGTGGCGCTGCGCTCCGACGTCGAGCTCGGCGGCACCGACCAGCGTTTCAACCTGCTGATGGGCCGCGGCCTGCAGGAGTCGCACGGCCAGCCGCCGCAGATCGTGCTGACCATGCCGTTGCTGGAAGGCATCGACGGCGTGCAGAAGATGAGCAAGTCGCTCGGCAACACCATCGGCATCGACGAGCCCGCCATCGATATCGTCACCAAGACCATGAAGATCGGCGACGCGCTGATGTGGCGCTGGATCGAGCTGCTCAGCTTCGAGATCGGCATCCATGAAGCCGCCGCGCTCAGGCGTGAGATCGACGCTGGCCAGCTCAACCCGCGCGACGTCAAGCTGCGCCTGGCGCGCGAGCTGGCGACGCGCTTCCACGGAGGCTCCGCGGCCGAACAGGCGGTGGCCGGTTGGAATGCCGCGGTGCGCGGCGAGGGGGATGTGGCAGCGTTGCCGCTGTCGGACGTGGTGGTTCCCGCCGAAGGCCTGCGCATCGCCGCGCTGCTGACCGCCGCCGGGCTCACGCCGAGCAATTCGGAGGCTTCGCGCAAGCTCAAGGAGCGCTCGGTGCGCGTGGACAACGTGGTGGTCGAGGACGCCTCGCGCGTGTTCGCGCCGGGCTTCGAAGGCGTGCTCGCCGTCGGCAAGCGCACCTTCGCCCGCGTGCGACTCGTGGCTGCCTGAATTGTTGCCGCCGAGTCAGCGAAACCGGCCTGTCAAGACTTCACAACCCGCTCACTGGGCGGCATGATG